>Ga0209062_1000470_pt1 | contig 121007 bp, 112 predicted proteins | sample Coa_R2_2_FD_187158 | JGI IMG/M metagenome (GOLD analysis project Ga0209062, IMG submission 187158) | Surface soil microbial communities from Centralia Pennsylvania, which are recovering from an underground coalmine fire - Coalmine... | ecosystem: Environmental > Terrestrial > Soil >... | reverse complement strand
CAAGGCGGAAAATATTATCCAGGATCTTGGCGTTGTTCGGCTCCTGCTCGAACTTCACCAGCTGATTGTCGACGGTATCCAGGCTCTCGCTGGTCTCCGTCAGAAACTCCCGCAACAGATCATCCATGAAACCGGCCTTCGCACGCAACGGCACGCGACCTCGACGCGCCAACTCGAATGTGGCCAGCTTCACCGCAAAGCGTTTAATATTGGTTGAGTAACCGGAAACGAATGGGCTCAACAAAGACATAAGAGCACCGCAATCATTTTGCGGCGCTCTTTCAACGTTTGGTTAACCATAAGTTGGCGGCAAGACCATGAAACTCGGTCCACCTCTCCCCGGCGGGGAGAGGTCGGATTGCGAAGCAATCCGGGTGAGGGCCGCAGTTCTCTTGAGGGACCATAACCCCTCACCCGGATCGCATCTTAAGATGCGATCCGACCTCTCCCTTCGGGAGAGGTGAATCATTTTTTCACTGCCTCTCAGGAGGCGGTGATGGTGATCGCCTCGCCTTCGGGCGCAAGGCGCACGCTCAATCCGCAGGCCTGTGCGAGCAGCCGCGTGTAATAAGGCTGCACGGCATGCGCATCCGCAGCCGGCGGCTCGGTCGAGCCGAGGAGATCGGCGATATGCTGAGGCAGGCGGGCGTTGAGGCCAGCGGCGGTGACGCGGAATGCCATGGTCTCGCCCTCGCCGATCGGATCGACGGTCAGCGTGCCGCCGCGCGGGATCGTCTGCTGCGCGATCACCATCATGTTGAGCAGCAGCTTGACGCGATTCTTGGGCAACAGGATCCGCGGCAAATTCCAGGTGATGGAGACCTTGCCGTCCTCGAGATGTCCGCGTGCCATGGCCTGGGCATCGCCGAGGTCGATCTGCGCGCCAGCCGATCCGGCCGCGCCGAACGCGAGCCGGCAGAACTGCAGCCGGGCCGACGCCGTCTTGGCGCTCTTGCGAATCAGCTCCAGCGCAAAATCGCGATCTTCCGGCTTCGGATTGTCGTCGAGAACTTCCAGCCCGTTGACGATGGCGCCGACCGGGCTGATCAGGTCGTGGCACACCCGCGAGCACAACAGTGCGGCGAGTTCGAGCGCGTCGGGAGCGGGACCGGGTGAGGTGGTGCCAGACATTCGATCTTCCCAGAAATTTTCCGACAGGATCCGCGAAGCCGCGGCGAATCACGCGTGTCTACTGGCTTGATACACTGCACCCGCGCGGCCTGCCAGCCCGCCCCACGCTCCCCCAAGCCTATCGGCACAGTGCGCTTCGCGGAACCTGCGGCGGCCTCGGGCTGCCATATGGCGGCGTCGCGAAGCCCGCCCAGGCAGGAAGAATACGGCGCTACTGCGAGAGCCCCTGCTCCAGCGCCGGCCAGCGAGTCCTGGCCTTTGCGAGGAAACCTTGCGGATCGGCGGCAAACGCGTCGCGATTGGCCTCATAGCCGAACAGATAAAGCCGCTCGCCTACGACCATCCAGAACAGGGGATTGCCTTTGACGGTGACGCCGCGCGCAACGTCCACGGGATCATAGCCGCCGAATTGTGGCCCGTAGATTTCGGGATGGGCAAGAAAGGAGGCGCGGTTGCCTTCATTGTGGAAGCGCCAGACCACCCCACTCTGCCACGCCTCGAATTCACGCAGGCCGGGCATGGGCGCGCCGTCGACGAAATAGGCCATCGGATCGTAGCCATCGATGGCAAGGCCGGTGAAGCGGTTGGTTACCACCCGCTCGGTGGTCGCGGCGCGTGCGGCCACGCCGGAGGCAGCCACCTCCAGCGCGAGGTCGAGCGCAACTCCGGCACCCGCCAGCAGTGCGATCGCGGCGATTCGGGGGCGGAGACCGTATCTTTCTTGCCGTTGTGCCGTCATAGTTGGTGCCGATAAGATCGAATCTGCAGGACTCGATAGAGACTTGACCGAGACTTGCATGGACTTCGGGGACTTGGACTTCGGGGACTTGGACTTTGGGACACTTGGCCGCAGGCTAGCGCCTTGCTGTTGGCGTCAGGTTAAGGCCGCGGCCGGTATTCAGATGGGGTAATTGGATGAACTGGGTTTCGCGCCTTGCCGCGGTGACGCTCGCGGGGCTGATGTGCTGGCTCGTGCCCGCCTCCGCGCAACAGGCCCCGCCGCCCGATTTGCCGCCCCCACAGCGCACCCCGGGGCCGAACACTTACGGGCCGGACGAGTTGGTGGGCGCCGGTCACCGCTTCTTTGGCAATGTCTCGCGGGGCCTGGCTTCCGTGATCGAGCGCGCGGTCAGCCAGTGGGGGCTGCCGAACGGCTACGTGCTGGGCGAGGAAGGTTCAGGCGCATTCGTCGCGGGCCTGCGCTACGGCGAGGGCACCCTCTACACCAAGAATGCCGGCGACCTCCGGGTCTATTGGCAGGGTCCCTCGGTCGGCTTCGACTGGGGCGGTGACGGCGCCCGCACCATGACGCTGGTCTACAACCTGCCGGCGACGAATGCGATCTACCAGCGCTTCGTGGGCATCGACGGCTCGGCCTATATCGTCGGCGGCTTCGGCATGACCGCGCTGACGGCGAACGGCATCGTGCTGGTGCCGATCCGCTCCGGCCTTGGCTTGAGGCTCGGCGCCAATATCGGCTATCTGAAATATACGCCGCGGGCGACCTGGAACCCGTTCTGATCGCGGGGCTGGCCCGACACCGGACTACTCCGGTGTGATCAACGTTAATGCCGCGACGGGCTGGCATTTTGCGCCTCGCGCATGCATTGTCTTTGGTAAATTTTCTCTTGCCATCTTTCTCTAGCCTTGGGGAGCTTCCATGATCGAGCCGATCATGTATGGCGCGATCGGTTTTCTGATCTCGATGCTGTTCGGGCTGATGATCGTGCCGCTGGTTCATAATCGCGCGGTGCGGCTGACCACGCGCCGGCTCGAGGCGGCGACCCCGCTGTCGATGGCGGAGATCCAGGCGGACAAGGACCAGCTGCGCGCGGAATTCGCCATGTCGGCGCGACGGCTGGAGATGAGCGTCGAGCAGCTCAAGAACAAGACCACGAGCCAGCTTGCCGAGCTCGGCAAGAAGACCGACGCCATCAACCGCATGAAGATCGAGCTTGGCGAGAAGAACGCCACGATCTTCGCGCTCGAGGCGCGCGAGAAGGCGGTGAAGGAGCAGCTGCGCGCAACGGAGGAGGAGTTCGCAGCCAAGACCGAGGGGCTGCGCCAGGCCGAGAAGGCGCTGACCGACAAGCAGAGCGAGCTGGCCAGGCTGAGCAGCGAGCTGAACGACCGTTCGATGGTCGCCGACAGCCGCCAGATCGAGCTGGTGGCGGTGCGGGCGCAGATCGAGGAATTGAAGAGCCGGGTCGGCGATGCCGAGAAGGAATTTGCCGCCACCCAAACCCGCCTCATGCAGGAACGCGCCGACTCCGAGAGCGCGACCAAGAACCTCGCCGATGCGCGCGCCCGGGTGGAGAACCTGAGCCAGCGCGTCACCGATCTCGACCGCCAGCTGATGCTCCAGGTCAAGGAAGCCGAGATGCTGTCCGGCCGCGTCAACGAGCTGGAAGGGCGGCTGGCCGCCCAGGGCAAGCTGCTCGCCGAGCGCGATTACGAGAACAACCAGCTGCGCAAGGCCAACGAGATCGCCGAGCGCACGGTGAAAGAGCTGCGTGACGAGCTCAGCCAGAACCATCAGGGCAACATGCCGGCGCTGGAACGGCTGAAGACCGAGAAGGCTGCGCTCGAAGAGCAGCTGCGGCTCGCGCGCGACGAGCGCGCCAAGCTGCAGCGCGACATCAACGCCATCCAGCAGCAGGCGGAAAGCTCCTGGGCCACGGAACGGATGGAAAACGCCCTGCTGCGCGAGCGCATCAACGATATCGCCGCGGAAGTTGCAAAACTCGCGATGCAGCTCGAGGGCCCGAACTCGCCGATCGAGGCCATCCTGGCCGAAGCGCCCGCGCCGGCGAAACCTGCCAACGGCGCGGCGCTCGCCAACGGTGCAGGCCCGGCGGGATCTCCCCAGGGCGGCACGCTCGCCGAGCGCATCCGGGCCCTGCAGGCGCACGCCTCCCGGGCGCGGCAACAGGGGGCATAGGGCACGATTCCGAGGTCATTCGCCCGGTATTTGCCTTGACACTGGGGGTTCGGGCTTCGTAAATCGCGGGCTCTGATTGCGGCCCTGTACAAGTCTTGGGTGGATTTCCAGGCCTTTGACTCCGCACCAGATTCCCGGGCGCATAGCTCAGCGGGAGAGCGTTCCCTTCACACGGGAGAGGTCCAAGGTTCGATCCCTTGTGCGCCCACCAGCCTTCGCTCGCTTTGCGAGCTACGGCTGGGCAAGCCACCTCGATCCATCGTGGCAAAGCGAACGAAGGCTGTCACGCCGGAGCCTTGGCGAAGGCAGACCGGCGCCACCACACTCAGATCGCAAATATCCACACCACGATGATCGTCCCGAGGGTGGCGAGGCCGCTGATGGTCCAGCCGGCGGCGTAGGCCGCCTCTTCCTCGCGCGTGACGGGCGGCGGTTCGACGCGAATCATGTCCGTTCGCCAATCCATGGTCATTCTCCGAAGTCCCCGTCCTCACGGAAAACAACCGGCACAACCAGCGCGAGTTCCCGATACACTTGAAAGAGACAAATGCATGACCGGTGCCCTCACAAATATCTGATGACGGCGACGGAACCGTTCGCGACCGGGTTCCATTATGGTGCTGCGGCAAACCAGCACACCCACGGAGGTTCTCTCAATGCGCAAACTGATCATCGCCACGGCCGCTCTCGCCTTCCTGTCATCGACCGCCTTTGCCCAGGACAAGGCCGGGAGCACCTCCACGGCGCCCGCGGCCACGAGCGGTGACACCATGAGCAAGAGCGACACCAAGATGAGCAAGAAGCACACCAAGTCGAAGAAGTCGGCCAAGAAGACCGGCGACGACACGATGCAAAAGCAGTAACGCGCGCTCTTGAACTGACGATGTCTTGAGCCGACGACCGGGCCGCCTCTCGCGAGGCGGCCTTTTCGTTTTGGGGGGGATTTGTCGCTCGGGAGCCCGCTACGGCGCCGCCAGCCCCTTGTCGCTCAGTCGCGCGGCGAGCCAGCGCGTCAACTCCGGCTCGATCTGGCCGGCGACATAGACCTCGCAGGACGAGACGCTCTGCCTGGCAAGCGTCACGAGCACGCCGATCCAGTAGGCGAACCAGACATCCGCATCGGTCATCGCCCTCAGCTTCTGCTGGTCGTGTTCGATCGGCTGGTGGTTGGACGCCTTCCTCACCTCGACCGCGAGCAGGTTGTTCGGGATCTCCCGCTGGTGCACGACGATGTCGGGGAAGATCGACTTGCCCAGCGTGTCGTCGGTCGACACGATCGTGCCGTGCGGCAGGCGCAGCGTGCGCTCGCCCAGGCGGTTATAATCGCAATCGACCTGCCAGCCCGGATAGTGCTTTTCCAGATGCACCGCGAGCCGATGCGTCAGCGTGCGCTCGCCGAGGTCCCTTTCCATGAGAAAGGCCTCCTGGGCGTAGAAGTCCTGCAGCGCGGCGACGAGCTTGTTCAGTTCGGTCTGCATCTGGCCCCCAAAGCGAGCGCGTCGTTCCGGGGCACGCGAAGCGTGAACCCGGAACCTCGAGCTTCCAGGCCCGATGCTACGCATCGCCCCCGGAATGACGGAGAGTACACGGCGTCATCTCGCTCGCAACGACGTTGTGGTCGCGAGTCCCGTCGCGTCTAGAACTGCACCTCGATCAGCCGCGGGCCGGGCTCGCGCACGGCTTCCTCCAACGCCTTGTTGAACTCGTCTGCCGACGTGACCGCGCGGCCCGGCACGCCCATGCCCCTGGCGAGTGCGACGAAGTCGAGCGTCGGGCGGTCGATCTTGAGCATGTCCTGGGCGCGCTTGCCGGGCTCGCCGGCGCCGACGCCGTCGAACTCGCCGCGCAGGATCTGGTAGATCCTGTTGGCGAATACGATGGTCACCACATCGAGCCCCTCGCGGGCCTGCGTCCACAGGGACTGGATGGTGTACATGGCGCTGCCGTCGCCGACCATGCACATGACCTTGCGATCGGGACAGGCGACCGCCGCGCCGGTGGCAACGGGCGTCGAGAAGCCGATCGAGCCGCCCATGTTCTGCAGCCAGTCATGCGGCGCAGACGCTGCGGTCGGCGGGAAGAAGCCGCGGCCGGTGGTGATGGATTCATCGACCACGATGGCGTTCTCGGGGATCGCGCACGCGATCGCCTGCGCGATCGAGGTGAGATTGAGCGCGCCGGTCGGCTTGGTCAGCTCGGCAAGCTTCTGCGGCTTGACGTCGGACGGCTTGGCGCCGACTGCCCCCGCAAGCGCTTCCAGCGCCGCAATCGAGTTCTCGCCCCAGGCAGTCATGCGATGCACCTCGCAACCCTCCGCCTTGAGCATGCTCGGCTTGTTCGGATAGGCGAAGAAGGCGATCGGGTCATTGGCCTCGACCAGCACGATATGCTTGAAGTCCTTCAGGATCGGCAGCGCCTGCTCGATCACGTAAGGGATGCGGTTGATGGAGAAGCGGCCGCGGCCCCGCGCCATGCGCGGGTGATAGGTCTGGCCCATCACGGTGCAGCCGGTCTTGCCGGCAACCTGCTGGGCCAGCGCCAGGCCCTGCTCGGTCAGCGCGTTGCCGGTGACGAGGATAAGCGTGTGGGCGGCATCCTCGTGCAGGATGCGCGCGGCCTTCTCCACCGCCTGCGGCGAGTAGCTGATGCGCTGGTTGCTCTCCGGCACCTGGGCGATGCCGTCGGCCTCGTTCCAGGCGGTGTCGGCGGGCAGGATCAGGGTCGCAATCTGCGGCGGCGCGCTCTTGGCGGCGGCGATGGCGGCCGCGCCGTCGGCAGCGACGGATTTCGCATCGGGCGAGGTGCGCACCCAGGCCGACATCGGCCGCGCCAGTCCCTCGATATCTGAGGTCAGCGGCGCGTTGTAGCCGATGTGATAGGTCGCATGCTGGCCGACAATGTTGACGATGCCGGAATGGGCCTTCTTGGCGTTGTGCAAATTGGCGAGGCCGTTGGCGAGGCCGGGGCCGAGATGCAAGAGCGTCGAGGCCGGTGTTCCCTTCATGCGGAAATAGCCGTCGGCCGCCCCCGTCACCACCCCCTCGAACAGACCGAGCACGCAGCGCATGCCCTCGACCCGGTCGAGCGCGGCGACGAAATGCATCTCTGATGTGCCCGGGTTGGTGAAGCAGACGTCGACGCCGCCCGCGACCAGGGTTCTGACCAGACTTTCAGCGCCGTTCATGCGTTCCGCTCCCGCTATCTAAAAAAAGGCTTCACAATAATGACGATCAACCATTGTTCGCCGCCGTCGTCAAAGGCCGCCGCGGCATTGCTGCCATCACCAATGTTTTGCGATGGCCGAGCCTGGCACGGCCATGGTTGTGAAATCGGTAACGGCAATTGCCGAAATTGCCGCCGTCACACAGCCGTGGCTTGCACAAAGGACGGGGTTATGGCTCCTGTTGCAGCCGAGGTCCGTCTTAGCTGAGGAACACCGGTGATGCGGGTTGTTAGCGCAATTGTTGCAATGCTGCTGATGGCAGCGACGAGCCAGGCCCAGGCCCAGTTCTGGGATAACCGCGATATCATGGGCGGCGGGCCGAATTTCTTCGGCGGCGGCGCAAGCCCGATCCCGCGGGAGACCGTGATGTTTCCCACCAACTACGCCCCCGGGACCATCGTGATCAACACCTCCGAGCGGCGGCTTTACCTGGTGCTCGGCGGCGGCGAGGCATTGCGCTACGGCATCGGGGTCGGCCGCGACGGCTTCCGCTGGAGCGGCGTGCACAAGGTCAGCGCCAAGCGCGAGTGGCCCGACTGGACGCCGCCGCGGCAGATGATCGCCCGCCGACCCGATCTGCCGCGCCACATGAACGGCGGCATCGAGAACCCGCTCGGTGCGCGGGCACTCTATCTCGGCTCGACGCTCTACCGCATTCACGGCTCCAACGAGCCGGAGACGATCGGACAGGCCGTCTCGTCGGGCTGCTTCCGCATGACCAACGAGGACGTGGTCGATCTCTATAACCGCGTCCCCGTCGGCGCCACGGTGATCGTCAAGAACTGAGGACGCTGCGCCGGGACGCGAACGCGGCGCCGATCATGCGGATGATCGGCACCGGCCCTTGCTGCGAAAGCCTGGACCAGACACCACCTCCGACCACATTGCTCGCGCTTGAGCGTCGCGCCGCTCCATTCCTGCAAGTTCCCGAACTTCCAGGATCGTCCAGGGATTGTTGGATGATTAAAAAGTGAAGGTCGGGATCGGTCCGTAAACGCGGCACAAGACGTTGTGTTCGAACCCCGTGACGCGCGGCGCGGTCCGCGCGGTCGCTGTGCGGAAATCGAAACGTCGAGGCGCGAGATGCCAGAGCAATCCGATTTCGGCTCTTTCGGCCGGTTCGTCGAAACCCCGGTCGAACGGATGTCGCCGGACATGAAGGATGCCTACGCGTTCACCAAACGGCTTCGTGGCCTGGTTCCGGGGCCGCACAGGATCTGGCTTGCCAATCCCAGGCTTTCGATGACCATTGTCCCGACCGGCGCCTATTTCCAGACGCACTCGACGCTGACAAAATCCGAGATCGAGATCGTCACCAATCTCGTCACGGCCCGCTGGATGTCGGCCTATGCGAGCTACGAGCATGAGAAGATCGGCGAAGACAAAGGCCATCTGCCGCCCGAGAAGGTGCAGCAGATCATAGCGGGCCTGCCGACCTCGTTCGATGACGATCGCGAGCAGGTCATTTATCAGATGGCGTCTGCGCTGGTCGTTCCGCGGCTTGTTCCGCTCGGCCTCTATCGGCGGGCGAGGAACCTCATCGGCGATGCGGGCATTGTCGATGTCGCGGTCCTGATCGGCTGGTTCACCATGGTCAGCGCGACGCTCAATGCCTTCGACGTCCCGGCAAACGCCGTCGGTCTGGACCAGTAGCGAGAGGTTGCATGCCCAGCGTCCCCCAAGCCAAATTGACCGTCGTCGCGGAATTTCCGGAAAAGTTTTTCCTGGAGAACATGGCGGTTCGCAGCGACGGCTCGATGCTGGTCACCGTTCAGAATCGCAAGGAGCTCTGGTACGTGCCAACTCCCGGCAAGGACTTGCCGGTAGCTCCGGCGCTTCTGCATGGTTTTGAGTTCAACACGGCCTTCGTCGTGGAGTGGCAGCCGGACGTCTTCCTGCTTGGCGTCGCCGACGTCTACGAGACGCACGAAGCCCGTCTCTATGCCATCGATCTACGCGGCTGGACACCGAACCAGCCCATCAAGCCGCGCCTGCTGCTCGAATTCCCCAGGCCGTGGGTCGGCTTGAACGGTGCCTGCATGATCGCGCCGAACGTGTTGCTCGCCGCAGGCATGGCAAACCTGATCTGGCGCGTCGATCTCGCTGAGAACGGCAGTGCCACTGCGCGCATTTGGCTTCAGCACGACACAATGAGGAACCGCCCTGGCGAAAAAAAGCCGGAGCAGCCGGGGACGAACGGCGTGCAATATGCGCCACGGTCCGGCTATCTCTACTACACGACGACATCCCAGCAGATGATGCTGCGTGTGAAGGTCGACCCCGCGACGCTCGAGGCGGCCGATCTGCCCGAATTCGTCGCAGGCGGCCGGCAATGGGACGACTTCCTGATCGATGAGGCCGCGCAGGTTGCTTACGCGACCACGCATCGCGAGAACACCATTGATCGGGTGCGTCTAGCCCATGATGGCAACCGCGAGGGCCGGACGGTCGTCGCCGGCGATCCATTCAATGAGACGCTGGTCGGGCCTTCGGCAGGTGGCTGGAGCCGGGCAAGCGGCGAATACGGACGCATCGGCTATTTCGCCACCGACGGCGGCACGGCTGCACCGCCTGACGGCATCTTTCGGACGGCGAAGGTGCTGCGGGTCGCGTTTCCGGCGGTCTCCTAGCAAGCACGTCGCGATCCTTGTGCGGCGCCATTTGTTGCGGCAACGTCGGATCATGAAGACCATCCGCCGTCCGTCGCCGCCCGCGCCCCTCCTCCCGACCGCTCTTGCCTTGTTCCTCGCCGGCGCCGCGTTGACGCAATCGGCGGTCGCAGCCGAGGATCCCACCGTCGCTGCCAAGAAGCGCGCGGAGCGGACGAATTTTTCCGATAGCGAGATCGTGGAAGGCTTCATGAAGACGGCGTTCGGTGCCGAATTCCAGCTCGCCGGCCGCGTCGACCGCATCCGCAAATATGCCGTGCCGATTCGCGTGTTCGCGGAAGGCGCGAGCCGCGAGCGCAGGCGTCAGCTCGCGGCGGTGGTGACCGACATCGGGATGCGCGTGCAGCATCTCGACATCGCGATGGTTGAGACGCGTGAGGCGGCCACGATCGAGGTGCGGCTGGTGCGCGACCGCGACCTCTATCCAACCATAGCCAAGCTCTACGGCCACGAGCGGGCGCGCGAGATCAAGCGCTCGCTCGATCCGCAATGCCTTTCCGGATTCCGCAAGAACGACAAGTTCGAAATCGAGCATTTCGACGTGATCCTTGCGACCGACGTCAGCGATTTCACCTTCCTCGATTGCGCCTATGAGGAGCTGCTGCAGGCGCTCGGACCGATCAACGACACCGGCTCGGTGCCCTGGACCATGTTCAACGACCAGGTCCAGATGGGCTTCTTCGACGTCTACGACCAGTACATCCTCAACCTGCTCTACGATCCCCGCATCGCGCCGGGCATGACCGTCGAAGAGGTCAAGGCCGTGCTGCCTGAAGCGCTCGCGGAGGCGCGCGCCTTCGTGCGCAAGGTCAACAACCTGCCGGAATGACAGCGCCATGTTTTCCCCTTGCAAGCCGCAAGGCCAGCATGCTGGGCAAGCAGCCCGGCATCCCCGATGTTGGCGGAAATGCGGCACTGAACAAAACGTGAGACGCGGTCCGCCGCCTTCCCTTAATCAAAACGAAACAGTATAGTTTTATTCCCCCTTGATAGTGACCCGGGGCCGCCACTCGTGTCCGCAACGATGCCGGCGGCGGCCCCGGCAAGGTCAACGTCCCCTATTGAAATGCGCGTAGCGGCAATGAGATTTCGCCTGGTCCGGTCCATCGCGTCGGCCTGCGCCGTGGCGGTGATGCTCGCAAGCTGCACGACGCTGCCGCGCACGCCCTATACTGCCGCCGCGGCGAGCACCTCGCGCGTGCTCGACGTCGACGGCCTGCGTCGCTATACCGACGAGCCGGCGGCAAAATTCCTCGCCGACAGCACCATTTCCTCGCCCGTCAAGACCTACCTCGCGCTCTCCGGCGGCGGCGCCGACGGCGCCTATGGCGCCGGAATCCTTAACGGCTGGACCGCAGCCGGCACCCGCCCCAACTTCGCCATCGTCTCGGGCGTGAGCACCGGCGCCATCATCGCGCCGTTCGCCTTTCTCGGCCCGCAATACGACGACACCTTGCGCGAGATCTATACCAGCGGCATCGCGGAAAGCCTGCTCGAGAGCCCGAAACTGTTCCAGGCCGTGTTCGGCTCCGGCCTGTTCGGCAATGCCCGCCTGCGCGAACTGGTCGCCCGCTATGTCGGCCCCGACCTGCTGGCGCAGATCGCGCGCGAGCATGCCAAGGGCCGGCGGCTGCTGGTCGTCACCACCGATCTCGACACCCAGCGCAGCGCGATCTGGGACATGGGCCGGATTGCCGCCATCGGCACGCCCGAGGCGCTCAAACTGTTTCGCGACGTCATCGCCGCCTCCGCCAGCATTCCCCTGCTGTTCCCGCCGATCCTGATCGAGGCCGAGGCGCATGGCGAAAGATTCCAGGAAATGCATGTCGATGGCGGCGTGATGACACCGGTGTTGACGCTCCCCGATGCCATCCTGTTCCAGGGGCAGCGGCTGCCGAACAACGGACGGTTCGACATCTATGTCCTGGTCAACAACAAGCTGGAGCGGGATTTCGAGGTGGTGCCGAACGGCACTCTCGATGTCGCCTCGCGCAGCCTCGGATCGATCACCAAGGCGCAGACGCGCTCGGTGGTGCTGTCGACCTACGAATTCGCCCGCCGCAACCGTGTCGGCTTCAACCTGTCATATATTTCGCACGACTATCCCGCATCCGACTCGGAAGGCTTCGACACGGCCTATATGCGCGCGCTCTACCAATATGGCTTCGACAAAGCCTCCGCCGGCCAGGCTTGGACGTCGACGCCGCCATAACTGTCGAGGCCGCCTCAATCCGTCGCGCCGCAGACAGCTTTCAGCGCCTTCCATTCCGTGTCGGTCAGAAGCGGCGCGCCCAAGGAGGGAATGTCCGCAGCGCTCATGCGCTTCAAGCGGTCCTCGGTGAGCGGATGGCTCGCCAGGATCGTCAGGCCCTTGTCGCCTTGCTTGCCGGTGACGCGAAACAGGAGCTCGCCCATCGCCTTTGCGGGCCGTCCGAGCCGGTGCATCACCTCGATCGCAAAATCGTCGGCCCTCTGCTCCGCCTCGCGCGAATAAGAGGCGGTGACGACGGAGCGCGAGGCGAAGATCAGGGTGCTCGAACCCGTGACGTCGCCGAACAGCAAGCCGATCAGAAACGAGGTGCCGCCGTTGTAGATCATGCCCCGCATGTTGTCGCGATGCTTGAGATGTCCGAACTCGTGCGCGAGCACGCCGGCGATCTCGTCCGGATTTTGGGCTTTCGCGAGCAGCGCGCTGAACAGATAAACCTTGCCGCCCGGCAGCGCGAAGGCATTCGGCACCGGCGTCGACAGCACGTAGGATTGGACGGCGGCTTCCAGCCCCGCGGCCTCGCGCAGCTCGCGCAGGAGCTTGTCATAGGCGGCCTGTCCGGCCGCCTCGCTGCAGACCTTGTCGCCGAACACCGTCTTGACCTGCAGCTCCGCGGCCGCGCCGAGCCGCCGCTCGAGCCCATCCGGCACCAGCGGCGCCAGCCGGTCGGCCGCAAAAGGAATGGCGAACAGAACCAATAGCACGATCGAGACCGCCGCAGCGGCCGACCAGCCGAAGATCCGCATCACTCCGCGGCGATCGACCAGGTGCGCGTCAAGCTGCGGGCAGCGGCTCTCCAGCTCGCTCGCGAGCGCGGCATCGCGGATTTCGAGCCGCGCCAGGTGCGGCGCGGACTGGCTGGTCAGACGCAAGAGGCCGGGCGGACCCTCGGCACGGCGGATATCGACATAGGCCCAATGGGCCACGGCAATACCGCCCTCGCTGATCTCCAGCCGATCCGCGAGCGCCACCGTCGCCGCGCGCTTGCGGCTCGACTGGCCGTCGAAATAGACGACTGGTCCGGCCGGCACCTGCGCCACATCGTCGGGGAAAGAACCGCCCATGGAGGCCCGCTCAGAACCCCGCGACATCGAGGCCGTCGGCAAAACCTTCGCCGAGCGCGCTCGCAAGCTCGCCTTTGGCGCCGACATTGGCGGCGGCCTCGATGCCATGCACCTCGATCGAGGACACCACGGCCTGCCAGACGTCGCGCAGCAGATAGAGGCGCATCACCACGTTGAGCGCCAGCACATAAGCGAGATAGCCGACCACAGTTGCGGCGACGAACGGAATGCTGTGGGACACCATCTCGGCACCCGCAGGCGTGCCGAGATTGAGGCCGCTGAATTTCACCACCAGCCCAAAGGCCGCTGCCATATAAGCCGAAAGCACGATGCCCAGCAGAAAAAACCAACCGATCACCGTCCAATAGATGCCGGTGAAGGCGCTACGGTGCAGCGACGACTTGAGGCTCACGCCGCCAAAGCGAACGCCGGACAGCCACCAGGCATATTCCCGGGCCTTGAACTCCGCATAGAAAAGCGGCAGCAACGGAAACAGCACGATCGCGAGCGGCGCCAGCAGCCAGAGCCACCAGATTTTCTTGAACAGGTCGCTGCCGCGCGCGTCAAAGCTGCCCTGCAGATCGCCATAGTGGGAGTGCTGCATCTTGTAACGTTCGAGCGCCGCCTCGCGCCATGGATAGGCGAGCCCCAGCGTGACGAGCGTCAAAAAGCCCCAGAGCACGGCGCGGCCGGCATAGGCCCAGCCCGAACCGTCCATCCAGAACCGCACACCACGCCAGACAGTGCGCGTCAGCCGGTAGCGCCGGGCGCGATAGACCGCGAATTGCCCGAAGGCGTAAAAGCCGAGCACCAGCGGAATCGAGGCAAATGCCTTCAGGCTTTCCGCCTCGACCGTGATAAGGAAATAGCCGAGGTAAATCGGGACGAGAATAGCGAGCGCGAACAGGAAACCGATCAGCAGCTCTTTACCGCGCCCGGTATATTCGGCCGCGTCGCCGTCGATCAAGGTGCTCGACCAGATCTGCCTGCGGATGTCGGTGGCAAGCCAGAACCGGTAGAAGCCGACGGTCACAAGCTCTAGGGCGGCTCCGCGCGCCGCCAGGCGGAAAAAGCCGCCGCGATCTCCCGAAAACACAACCCTGGCCGGCGGCAGCGGCGGCGGCACCGATGGTTGTAAGGGCTCCCAACGCATATTCACGGACGCAACCTCCAAGCGCAAAACGAGGTCGAAATGACCATAGTTGAGACTTTTGTCGGCGCGAAGACAATCCCGGTTCGATTGTCAATGAAGCGGTGGCGGAGTCGTGATGAATCGGCCTGCCCGTCGGGATCGATCAGGCCGTCTTCTCGAACAGCTCCCGGCCGATCAGCATCCGCCGGATTTCGCTGGTGCCGGCGCCGATCTCGTAGAGTTTGGCGTCGCGGAGCAGCCGGCCGGTCGGATAGTCGTTGATATAGCCGTTGCCGCCGAGCAGCTGGATCGCGTCCAGCGCGCATTGGGTAGCTTTTTCCGCAGCATAGAGAATGGCGCCGGCGGCATCCTCGCGCGTGGTCTCGCCGCGGTCGCAGGCTTTCGCCACCGCGTACACATAAGCGCGCGAGGCGTTCATCGTGGTGTACATGTCGGCGAGCTTGCCCTGCACCAGCTGGAAGGTGCCGATCGGCTGGCCGAACTGCTTGCGCTCATGCACGTAAGGCAGCACCGCATCCATGCAGGCCTGCATGATGCCGAGCGGACCTGCCGCCAGCACCGCGCGCTCGTAGTCGAGGCCCGACATCAGCACGTTGACGCCGCGGCCGACCTCGCTGAGCACGTTCTCCTCCGGCACTTCGCAATCCTCGAACACGAGCTCGCAGGTGTCGGAGCCGCGCATGCCGAGCTTGTCGAGCTTCTGTGCGGTGGAAAAGCCCTTCATGCCCTTCTCGATGATGAAGGCGGTGATGCCGCGCGGGCCGGCGTCAGGGTCGGTCTTGGCGTACACCACCAGCGTCTCGGCCACCGGGCCGTTGGTGATCCACATCTTGGAGCCGTTGAGGACGTAGCGGTCGCCCTTCTTGTCGGCGCGTGTCTTCATCGACACCACGTCCGAGCCGGAGCCGGGCTCGGACATCGCGAGCGAGCCGACATGCTCGCCGGAGATCAGCTTGGGCAGATATTTGCGCTTCTGCGCCTCGTTGCCGTTGCGGCGGATCTGGTTGACGCAGAGATTGGAATGGGCGCCGTAGGACAGCCCGACCGCAGCCGACGCTCGCGAAATCTCCTCCACCGCGATGCAATGCTCGAGATAGCCGAGACCCGCGCCGCCATATTCCTCCTCGACCGTGATGCCGTGCAGGCCGAGCTCCCCGATCTTGGGCCAGAGGTCACGGGGGAATTGATTGGACTTGTCGATCTCGGCGGCGCGCGGGGCGATCTCGTTGCTCGCGAAACTGTGCACGGTCTCGCGGATGGCGTCCGCAGTCTCGCCCAGGTCGAAATTGAAAACACGATAGGCGTTGGGGATCATAGTGGCCTTCTCTCCCGGCAAAATTCCTGAAGCCAAATTCGTGGAGCTTTGCCGACAGGCTTAAGCCCTGCTCAAGCGCTTGTCACGGCCTGAAATTCCGCCCCATGGGACGTTTTGCGATGCTGCCGGGAGGTCGGACCGATAGCGCCTGGACACAAGTGCGGTTGGGGCCAAAAGCAGCTTGCCCCGGCGCGCCCGACGGGCTGTAATCGCAGCAAAACCGCATCGAATTGCGGACAACCGGAGGGGAGCACGCAAATGCATGGAGCCATCGACGTCGTGCGACGGACGAGCCTGGATGCGGCGCGCGAGCGCGCGGCTTCGCTGCCGCTTTGCGATTTCGATCCCGGCGACCCGGAACTGTTTCGCTCCGACACGCACTGGCCCTATTTCGACCGGCTGCGCAGGGAAGACCCGGTCCACTATTGCAAGAACAGCATGTTCGGCCCGTACTGGTCGGTGACCCGCTACAGCGACATCATGGACATCGAGACCAACCACGCGGTGTTTTCCTCGGCGGCCTCGCTCGGCGGCATCACCATCCGCGACGCCCCGCCGGACGTCCGGCGCGAAAGCTTCATCGCCATGGACCAGCCGCGCCACAGCGCGCAGCGCAAGACCGTGGCGCCGATGTTCACGCCGACCCATCTCGACCAGCTCGCCATCAACATCCGCCAGCGCTCGGCCGAATGCCTGGATAATTTGCCGGTGGGAGACGTGTTCGACTGGGTCGACAAGGTCTCGATCGAGCTCACCACCCAGATGCTGGCGGTGCTGTTCGACTTTCCCTGGGAGGACCGGCGCAAGCTGACGCGGTGGTCGGATATCGCGACCACGCTTCCGGGCGTCGGCGGCCTCGTGGCCACCGAGGACGAGCGGCAGGCCGAGTTGATGGAGTGCGCGGCGTATTTCTCGCGGCTCTGGAAGCAGCGCATCGATCAGCCGCCGAAGAGCGACCTGCTCTCGATGATGGCGCATGGCGAGGCCACGCGCGACATGGACCCGAACAATTTCCTCGGCAATCTGATCCTGCTCATCGTCGGCGGCAACGACACCACCCGCAACACCATGTCGGGCAGCATCTATGCGCTGAACCAGCATCCGGACCAGTACCAGAAGCTGCGTGACAATCCGGCGCTGATCGACAGTTTCGTGTCCGAGGTGATCCGCTGGCAGACGCCGCTGGCCCATATGCGGCGCACCGCGCTGCAGGACATCGAATTCCGCGGACGCAAGTTCAAGAAGGGCGACAAGGTCGTGATGTGGTATGTCTCGGGCAACCGCGACGAGGCCGCGATCGAGCGTCCCTACGACTTCCTGATCGACCGCGCCCGCCCGCGCACGCATTTGTCATTCGGCTTCGGGATCCACCGCTGTGTAGGTATGCGGCTGGCCGAGCTGCAGCTGAAAATCATCTGGGAAGAGATTCTCAAGCGTTTCGAGAATATCGAGGTGGTGGGCGAGCCGAAACGGGTTTATTCGAGCTTTGTGAAAGGCTACGAGACCTTGCCGGTGCGCATCGCCGCCTGATCGAAATCCGGTCAAGAATTGGACCAACAGGATAAGAATGATGAACGTCCAGGCTCCGATCGCAGCCGACAAGGCCGAGCGCCTGCGCCTCGCGCGGGAAGAGGCTTATTCGACGCCGCTGAAGGATTTCCATCCCGGCGCGCCCCGGTTGTTCCGCGACGACACGCTGTGGCCGTGGTTCGAGCGGCTGCGCAAGGAAGAGCCGGTGCATTATTGCACCAATGCGCCGATCGAGCCCTATTGGTCGGTGGTCAAATACAACGACATCATGCATGTCGACACCAATCACGGCATCTTCTCCTCCGACGCCAGACTTGGCGGCATTTCGATCAAGGACGCCCCGCCGGGCTATGACTGGCCGAGCTTCATCGCCATGGATCAGCCCAGGCACGCCGAGCAGCGCAAGACGGTGTCGCCGATGTTCACGCCGACCCATCTCGATGAGCTTGCGGTGTTGATCCGCCAGCGCTCCGCAAAGGTGCTGGACAGCCTGCCCCGCAACGAGACCTTCAATTTCGTCGAGAAGGTTTCGATCGAGCTGACCACCCAGATGCTGGCCACCCTGTTCGACTTCCCGTTCGAGGAGCGGCGCAAGCTCACCCGCTGGTCCGACGTCTCGACCGCGCTGCCCAAGAGCGGCATCGTGGAGTCGCACGAGCAGCGCCGCCAGGAGATGGACGAGTGCCGCGCATATTTCGCGCGACTGTGGAACGAGCGCGTCAATAGCGAGCCGCGCAACGATCTGCTGTCGATGATGGCCCATAGCGAAGCCACGCGGCACATGGACCCCGACAATCTGATGGGCAACATCATCCTGCTCATCGTCGGCGGCAACGACACCACCCGCAACACCATGAGCGGCTCGGTGCTGGCGCTGAACGAGAACCCGGCTGAATATGACAAGCTGCGCGCCAATCCCAGGCTGATCGATTCCATGGTGCCGGAGGTGATCCGCTGGCAGACGCCGCTGGCCCATATGCGGCGCACGGCGCTCGAGGACACCGAAATCGGCGGCAAGACCATCAGGAAGGGCGACCGTGTCGTGATGTGGTACGTCTCGGGCAACCGCGACGAGGAGGCCATCGACCGGCCGAACGAGTTCATCATCGACCGGCCGCGGCCGCGCACGCATCTGTCGTTCGGTTTCGGCATCCACCGCTGCGTCGGCATGCGGCTCGCCGAGCTGCAGCTGCGCATCGTCTGGGAAGAGATCCTGAAACGGTTCGAGACCATCGAGGTGGTCGGCGAGCCGAGGCGGCTCTATTCCAGTTTCGTCCGCGGCATCGAATATCTGCCGGTCAGGATTCCGGGCTGAGGCTTTTCTTCATCCTCCCCTGGAGGAGGAGGATCGCTCGCATGCAATGCGAGCGAGGTGGGGTGACGCCACGAAAATGGTCTTGCCGTGAGCTTCAAGATGCGGCTGCTCACGATGGAGATATCGGCATTGCGGAGAGACTGTCACCCCACCCCGCTCGCGCAGTACATGCGCGAGCGACCCGCCCCCTCCAGGGGCGGGTGGAGTTCGCGGCTGCATGGAGACTTGTCGCGCGTGCCCTCCCCTATACAATTCCGGCATGGCTGCCTGAACCAGATACGAAGGGCCAACCGCCCGCATTTCTCCTAAAGGCTCGTGGCAAACACGAGCACGTGCGCCCCGAGGAGACGATGGCAGGATCCGCAGCAAATGACGTCACCAGCCGGGACTGGCCGCTCGATATCTACCATGCCCTGAAGGAGGCCCGCGTCGCGCAGCTCTGCTACGTGCCGGATGCCGGCCACTCCCGCCTGATCCAGCTGTCGCATGCCGACCCTGACATCAAGACCACGGTGCTGACCACGGAAGAGGAAGGCGTGGCGCTGGCCGCCGGCGCCTGGCTCGGGGGGAATCGCGCGGTGCTCTTGATGCAATCGAGCGGCGTCGGCAATTGCGTCAACATGCTGTCGCTGCTCGCGAGCTGCCGACTGCCCTTCCTCACCTTCGTCACCATGCGCGGCGAATGGGCCGAATTCAATCCCTGGCAGATCCCGATGGGCAAGGCGACGCGACAGGCGCTGGAAATCATGGGCGTGACGGTATTCCGGCTCGAGATGCCCGAGGATGCCGCCGAGATCACCTCCGCCGCGGCCTCGCTTGCCTTCGACAGCGACCAGCAGATCGCAGTCTTGATCTCGCAGCGGATGATCGGGCGCAAGAAGTGGACGGAGAGCAAGTGATGCGGAATTTCGGTTCGCTCGATCGCCGCGAGGCGGTGAAGGCGCTGCTTGCCGAGCGCGGCGATCTGCTTGTCGTGAGCGGCCTCGGCTCGTCGTCCTATGACGTGTTCGACGCCGGCGAGCACGCGGGCAATTTCTATCTCTGGGGCGCCATGGGCGGCGCCGCCATGGTCGGACTCGGCCTGGCCCTGGCGCAGCCGAAGCGGCCGGTCGCTGTCGTCACCGGAGACGGCGAGCAGCTGATGGGGCTCGGCAGCCTGTTGACGGTCGCGGCAAAGCAGCCCGGCAACCTCTCCATCGTCGTGCTCGACAACGGCCATTTCGGCGAGACCGGCATGCAACAGAGCCATTCCAGCCTGGGTGCAAGGCTCGAGGTGATCGCAGGCGGAGCGGGCTTTACTTCGGTCACCGAGATCGGCGATCTCGAGGCTATCGCAGCCTTCCGCCGTAAGATGCAGAATTTCGACGGCCCGCATTTTGCCCGCATCCATATCGGCACCGCCCATGTCGAGCGCGCGTTACCGCCGCGCGACGGCGTGTTCCTGAAGAACCGCTTTCGCGAGCATCTCGGGTTTGCGGTGAGCTGATCGCGATGTTGGATCGAAACGAGCTCCAATCCATCACCGTCACCCTGAGGCGCTCGCGGCACGCGAGCCTCGAAGGGCGACGGCCGGCCGCCACAGCGAGGGCTGTTCATCCTTCGAGGCCTGCGCTGCGCTTCGGCGCCTCAGGATGAGGGTTGAAATGGTGCGCCGTTGAATCAGGCGAGCTTGATGTCCCACGTGCCTTCGTCGCGACAGGCGGCGGTCTCGCTGCGCAGGAGCGCGGTGACGGCGGCGATTGCGGCGGACCCGGGATGGTCGATCGGGGACGCAATGATCAGGTTGCGCATCGGCCCTTGCCTGGCGATGACGGCGGTTTCCAGCTTGCCCGCCTTGACCTCATCGCGCACCGAGGAGGGCGGCAGCAGCGCAAAGCCGAGCCCCTCCTCGACCAGGCTGGTGAGGACGCGAAACGAATCCGCCTCGACCTGGATGTCGAGCTTCAGCTTCTTCTGCGCGGCCGCATGCTCGATCAGCGCCCGGAGCCCGTGGGAATGACTGGGCAGCACCAGCTTCTGGCGCAGCAGCCAGTCCATCTCGACCCGCTTCCTGCGCGCAAGCCCCGAGCCGCGCGGGCCGACCGCGACCACCGCATCGCGGCCGAGATTTTGCACGGAAAGATGCAGATCGGCGGAGGGGCCGTAGATCACGGCAAGGTCCATCTCGCCGCGGTGCAGCCATTCGATCAGGTGGCCGCTATAGCTTTCGACGATGCAGAGCGAGATACCGGGGAAGCTTTCCACCGTGCGGCGCGCCAGCCGCGCCGACAGCACACAGCTCACGGTCGGAACGAGCCCCAGCACCACGCGGCCGGACGGCGCGCCCGCGTGGGACTGGATGTCGTCGCGGATCTGGTCGATCTGGCGGACGATGCCGGAGGTGCGCGCCAGCAGCAGCCGGCCGGCCTCGGTCAGCACCATGCCCCTGCCGTTCCGGGTGAACAGCTCTGCGCGCAGCTCATGCTCGAGAAGCTTGATCTGGCGGCTGAGCGCGGGCTGCGCTATCCGCAAGGTGTCGGAGGCCTTGGAGAGGCTGCCGAGCTCGGCCACGCAACTGAAGGTCTTGAGCTGGCGGAAATCCATACTTGCCAATCTTGGAATGCTACTTCATAGGCTATAACAATTCAGCATAGGGAGCTTGCGGCGGTTTCTCAACAACAAGCCCGCCGCATTTGATCGAATGACCCAGGAAAACGCCCGCATCGAACACGACGAGCATGCCGACATCCGCGAGCAGGTCGCAAAGCTCTGCGCGCAATTCCCGGGTGAGTATTGGCGCAAGCTCGATCGCGAGATGGCCTATCCGTCCGCTTTCGTCGATGCGCTGACAGAAGCCGGCTATCTCTCGGTGCTGATCCCCGAGGAATATGGCGGCGCGGGGCTCAAGCTGTCGGCGGCGGCGGCGATCCTGGAGGAGATCCAGCGCGCGGGCTGCAATGGCGGCGGCTGCCACGCCCAGATGTACACCATGGGCACGGTGCTGCGGCATGGCAATGCCGAGCAGAAGGCGAAATGGCTGCCGAAGGTCGCGAGCGGCGAGTTGCGCCTGCAGGCCTTCGGCGTCACCGAGCCGACCAGCGGCACCGACACCACCTCGCTGAAGACGTTTGCGCGCCGCGAGGGCAATGACAGCTACATCGTCAATGGCCAGAAGATCTGGACCAGCCGCGCCGAACATTCCGACCTGATGATCCTCTTGGCGCGCACCACGCCGAAGGACGAGGTGAAGAAGCGCACCGACGGCCTGTCGGTGTTCATCGTCGACATGCGGGAAGCCAAGAAGGCCGGGCTCTCGATCCGCCCGATCCGCACCATGATGAACCACGCCACCACGGAGGTGTTCTTCACCGATATGAAGGTGCCGGCGGAGAATTTGATCGGCGAGGAAGGCAAGGGTTTTCGCTATATCCTCTCCGGCATGAATGCGGAGCGTATTCTCATCGCCGCCGAATGCATCGGCGATGCCAAATGGTTCATTGCCAAGGCGACCAATTACGCCAAGGAGCGCACCGTGTTCGGCCGCCCGATCGGCCAGAACCAGGGCATTCAGTTTCCGATCGCCAAGGCCTATGCATCGATGCGCGCGGCCGAGCTGATGGTGAAGGAGGCCACCCGCAAATACGAGGCGGGGCTCGATTGCGGCGCTGAGGCCAACATGGCCAAGATGCTCGCCGCCGATGCGTCCTGGGAGGCGGCGAATGCCTGCGTCCAGACCCATGGCGGCTTCGGCTTTGCCGAGGAATATGACGTCGAGCGCAAGTTCCGCGAGACGCGGCTCTACCAGGTGGCGCCGATCTCGACCAACCTGATCCTGTCCTATGTCGCCGAGCACGTGCTCGGCATGCCCCGCTCCTATTGAGGCTCGCTCATGCTGCCGCTTCAGGGATTAAAGGTCATCGCCGTCGAACAGGCGGTCGCCGCCCCCTTCTGCTCCTCGCGCCTGGCGGATGCCGGCGCCGAGGTGATCAAGATCGAACGTCCCGAGGGCGATTTCGCCCGCGGTTATGACGCTGCGGCCAAGGGCCAGAGCAGCTATTTCGTCTGGCTCAACCGCGGCAAGCAGTCGGTGGTCGTCGATCTCGCGACCAAGGAGGGGCGCGCCGAGCTCGAGGCGCTGATCGCCAGCGCCGACGTGCTCCTGCAGAATCTGAAGCCGGGCTCGATGGACAAGCTCGGCTTCTCGCTCGCGCGGCTGCGCAAGGACTATCCGAAGCTGATCTGCTGCACCATCACCGGCTATGGCGACACCGGGCCTTACGCCCATCGCAAGGCCTATGACCTGCTGATCCAGGCCGAGAGCGGGCTTGCCTCGATCACCGGCGGACCGGAGAGCGCCTCGCGCGTCGGGCTCTCGATCGTCGATATCGCGACCGGCGCCACCGCACATGCCGCAATCCTGGAAGCTCTGATCGGGCGCGGCCGGACCGGGCAAGGCGCGGACATCCGCATCTCCATGTTCGACGTGATGGCCGACTGGCTCGCGGTGCCGCTGCTCAACTCGGAAGCCGGCAATCCGCCCAAGCGCATGGGCCTCGCCCATCCCTCGATCGCGCCCTACGGCGTGTTCCGGTCCAGGGACGGCAAGGACATCCTGATCTCGATCCAGAGCGAGCGCGAGTGGAAGAAGCTCTGCGCCGAGGTGCTGGATCAGCCCGATCTGCCCAACGATCCGCGCTTTGCCAACATGGTCGAGCGCGTGCGCAACCGCGCGCTCACCGACAAGACCGTCGGCGACATCTTCGCCACCATGACACGCGATGCGCTGCTCGAGCGTCTCGCCGACGCCGACATCGCGTTCGCCGAGGTCAACACCATGGCCGACCTCACCGTGCATCCGCATCTGCGCCGCATCGAGGTCGAGACCCCGAACGGGGTGGTGGCCTATCCGGCGCCGGCTGCGATCTTTGTCGGCGAGGAGCGCCGCTTTGGCGCGGTGCCCGCGATCGGCGAAAACAAGGACACTCCTCGGACGCGGGCGAAATCGTCATGACCGAACAGCTCGACCTCGATCATCTGCGGCAATGGATCGGCCGCACGCAGGAAGCCACCGACATCGTCACCGCGCAGCTCGTGAAGGGCCTGCGGGCGACGCTGTTCCAGGAGGTTGGCGAGCCGAGAGACGGCGATCCCGCGCCGTTCACGGTGCATTGGTGCCTGGCCCAGCCGGTGTTTCCGATGTCGATGCTCGGCCCCGACGGCCATCCCACCCGCGGCGGCTTCCTGCCGCCGGTGCCGCTGCCGCGGCGGATGTGGGCCGGCGGCCAGATCGAGTTTCTCGACGCCTTGCGGGTCGGCGACGTCTCGACGCGCAACTCGCGCATCTCGGATGTGACGGTGAAGACCGGCTCGACCGGGCAGCTCTGCTTCGTCTCCGTTGAGCACATCGTCACGTCGCCGCGCGGCATCGCCATTCGCGAACGGCAGGACATCGTCTATCGCGAGATGGGCGGCGCACCAGCCGCTGCGCCGAAGGCCGCGCCACCGCCGCCGGTCGCGCAGCACCGCGAGACCCATGTCTCCGATCCCGTGCTGCTGTTCCGCTATTCGGCGCTGACCTTCAACGGCCATCGCATCCATTACGACCGCGATTACGTCACCAAGGTCGAGGGCTATCCCGGACTGATCTTCCACGGGCCGCTGCAGGCGGCGTTCATCGTCGAGATGGCGGCCAGGCTGCGCGGCGGCAAGCCGCCGAAGACATTCACCTATCGCGGCGTGCAGCCGTTGTTCGAAGGCGGCGAGTTCTCCATCAACGCCAACGACAATGGCGCGAGCATGGAGCTGTGGACAGCCAACGATGCCGGACAACCGACGATGAAGGGCACCGCGGTGTGGTAGTGTGTCCTCCGTCATTCCGGGGCGGTCCGCAGGACCGAACCCGGAATCTCGAGATTCCGGGCTCGATGCTTCGCATCGCCCCGGAATGACGTCGCAAGACAGGACGAGGCCGCATGCCCCCCAAGAACACCAGCTCCCTCACCGTCAAGCACGCCGTCCTCGACCTGCTCCGCAGCGTCGGCATCAGGAAGGTCTTCGGCAATCCAGGCTCGACCGAGCTGCCGTTCCTGGCCGACTGGCCCGACGACATTGATTATGTGCTGGCGCTGCAGGAGGCCTCCGCCGTCGGCATGGCCGACGGCTATGCGCAGGCGACGCGCAATGCCGGGTTCGTCAATCTGCATTCGGCGGCCGGCGTCGGCAATGCGCTCGGCAACATCTACACCGCGCATCGCAACCAGACGCCGCTGGTGATCACTGCGGGCCAGCAGGCGCGCTCGATCCTGCCGCTGCAGGCCTTCCTCTATGCCGAGCGCGCATCGGAATTCCCGCGGCCTTACGTCAAATACAGCGTCGAGCCGGCGCGCGCCGAGGACGTGCCCGCAGCGATCGCGCGCGCCTATCATGTCGCGACGCAGCCGCCCTGCGGGCCGACCTTCGTCTCGATCCCGATCGACGACTGGACCCATCCGGCCGCGCCGCTGCCGCCGCGCCAGGTCAGCCGCGAGCTCGGTCCCGCGCCGGAGGCGATGCGCGCGCTCGCTGCGGCGCTCGCGAGCAGCGAGCGTCCCGCTTTCGTCGTCGGCCCGTCGATCGATCGTGCCGCGGCGGTCGATCTGATGGTGCGCGTGGCGGAGAAGGCCAAAGCCTCCGTCTGGGTGAGCCCGTTCTCGGCACGCTGCTCCTTCCCCGAACGCCACCCGCAATTTTCGGGCTTCCTGCCCGCCTCGCCCGGCCAGCTCTCGGAGTCGCTGCGCAGTTACGACCTCGTGGTCGTGATCGGCGCACCGGTCTTCACCTTCCATGTCGAGGGCCATGCGGCGATCTTCGACGGCGCGACCACGCTGTTCCAGATCACCGACGATCCGGATGCTGCCGCGGTAACTCCGGTCGGCAACAGCATCATCGCCACCATGAAGCCGGCGCTCGCCATGCTGCTCGAACTGCTCGGCGAAACCAAACGCACGACGCCCGAGGGACGCAAATTGCCGCCGCCGCCCGCGGCAGCCGATCCCATCCCGGTCGAATTCCTGCTGCACACGCTGTCATCGGCAATGGGCGAGAACGCCGCACTGGTCGAGGAAGTCCCCTCGCACCGGCCGATCATGCACCGGCACATGCCGATGCCCGGCGCGGACAGTTTCTACACCATGGCAAGCGGCGGGCTCGGCTTCAGCCTGCCGGCGTCCGTCGGCATGGCGCTCGGCCGGCCCGACCGGCGCACCGTCTGCCTGATCGGCGACGGGTCGGCGATGTATTCGATCCAGGCGCTGTGGACGGCAGCCCAGCGCAAGCTGCCGCTCACCGTCGTGGTCATCAACAATTCCGGCTACGGCGCGATGCGCTCGTTCAGCCAGGTGATGCAGGTGCGCAACGTGCCGGGTCTCGACCTGCCCGGCATCGATTTCGTCAAGCTCGCCGAAGGCCAGGGCTGTCGCGCCGTTCGCATCACGAAGTCCGCCGAGCTCGCGCCGGCACTGAAGCAGGCGCTGGCGCATGACGGCGCCAGCCTGGTCGAGGTGATCGTGGATACCGCCGTGCCGATGCTCTACGCGCAACGGGGACGGACGTAAGGCGCTCGCGCGAGCAGCGCCCGCTTTTCAGGACGTCAGAAAGCTGCCGTCGAGGCCGAACGGCGGAAGGTCAGCGAAGGCTTGATGCTTTACGCGTGCGCCTTGAAGGCGGATCGGCTGGCCTCTGTCTCGGCGCCGAATTTGGTCGCCTGAAGTCGGCGGCAAGTGAATGTCAGCGAGAGCACGGCATCCGTGTGGCCGACACGCGCTGCTTGCAGCAAGCGGGATGAACGACAGCCGCGCGTGCAAGTGACGGTCGCCGCAACCATTGCGCGGCGCCGCGACCTCGTCTAGCCTGCCGCTCAGTGCGCGCCCCCCTCTCGACGCCTGCGCCATTCAGCCGACACACAGGTCCGCGAGAAACGGATCTCGAGCCATCGCCGCAAGGGAGACCTCACGTGTTCGCCGCCCCCATTCATCGTCGTTGCTTCCTGAAATCTGCCGCCGCGTTCACGGCGACCTTGCCGTTTGCCCGGCCGCAATACGCCCACGCGGCCGAGGCTGAGCTGATTGCCCGTCGCGTGCTGTTCGACAATCCCGACTATGGCAGCGTGAGCCTCAGCCCGGACGGCTGGCACCTGTCCTGGCTCGCGCCGGTCGACGGCGTGCGCAACCTGTTCGTGGCGCGGATCGACGACCTTGGCTCGGCGCGGGCCGTGACCCGCGTCACCGATCGCAATATCGCCCCGTTCTATCGCTGGGCCCAGACCAACAATCACATCGTCTTCTTCCAGGAGCACGACGGCGACGAGAACTGGCGCGCGTCCAGCGTCAATATCCGCAGCAATGCCGTGACCGCGCTCTCGCCCGCGCAGGGCGTCAAGTCTCATTTGGTGCAGATGGACCGCAAGTTTGCGACCGACGTGCTGCTGGCACACAACGGCCGCGACAAGCACTATTTCGATCTCTACCGCGTCAATGTGCTGAACGGATCGAGTGAGCTGCTCTACGAGAACAAGGAATATGCCTGGTTTCTCTGCGACGGCGACTTCCAGCTCCGGCTTGCCGGAAAGTTTGCCGCCGACGGCTCGGCGGAAGTCTTCGAGCGCCACGCCAGCGGCAGCTGGTCTCCATTCATGACATTGCCGATCGGCGATCTCGACGGTACTGATTTCCTCGAATTCAGCGCCGACGGCAAGACGCTCTACATGATCGACACGAGCGGACGCGACAAGGCGGCGCTGGTTGCGGTCGACATGGCGACCAGGAAAAAGACGGTGCTCGCGGCCGACGACGAGGCCGATATCGACCATGTCAATTTTTTCGCCCGCCGGCCGCAGGCGGCGCACGCCGAGAAGGAGCGCGGGCGCTGGCATGCGGTCGATCCCGGCGCCGTGCAGGATCTCGAAAGTCTCTCGACCTATGGCACGGGAGACATCTATCTGGGCGGCCGCAGCTATGGCGACCGGGTGATGACCGCGTTCTTCGAGCGCGAGACCGAGAGCGGCGAGTTCGTGCTGCTCGACCGCGAGACCCGCGAGGTGCGGCCGCTGTTCAAGCAGCGCAAGGCGCTGGACGGGCTCAAGCTACAGCCGCTCGAGCCGGTGGCCTTTCCCGCGCGCGACGGCCTTCGCCTCAACGGCTACCTGACGCGGCCCGATGGCGCCACCGGGCAGCTGCCGCTGGTGCTGGTGATTCACGGCGGGCCCTACGCCCGCGATTACTGGGGCTTCCGTCCGGAGCACCAGTGGCTCGCCAACCGCGGCTATGCGGTGCTCAGCGTCAACTACCGGGGCTCGACCGGCTACGGCAAGGCGTTCGTCACCGCGGCCGACCACCAATGGGGCGGGCGCATGCACGACGATTTGATCGACGCCGTCGCCTGGGCGGTCGGACAGGGCTTTGCCGATCCTGCACGGGTCGGCTTCTTCGGCGGCAGCTATGGCGGCTATTCGGCGCTGATGGCGGCGACCAGGACGCCGGACGTATTTGCCTGCATCGTCGATCTTTTCGGCATCTCCAACCTGCAGACGTTCATGGCGACCATCCCGCCCTATTGGCAGCCCTGGTTCAATATCTGGAAGAACCGGGTGGGCAATCCCGACACCGAGGAAGGCCGCGCCTTTCTCGCCGAGCGGTCCCCGCTCAATCATCTCGAGCGCGCCACCAAGCCGATCCTGATCGCGCAGGGCCTGAACGATGTCCGCGTGGTGGCGGCGGAATCGCAGCAGATGGTCGATGCCCTGAAGAACCGCAACGCGCCGGTGACCTACATCACTTTCCGCGACGAAGGCCATGGCTTCGTGCGGCCCGTCAACCGCTTCGCCTTCTATGCGGTGGCCGAGGCGTTTCTGGCGAAGCATCTCGGCGGCCGCTGCCAACCGTTCGAGGGCGATCTCACGGGGTCGACGATGAAGGTCGAAGTCGGCGGAGAGCTGGTGCCGGGGCTCACGGGCTAACTGCCGCCGCCGCTAAAATCCGGTTCCGATTAGTCAGAACCGGCCATGCTCTAGGTCTGACCGTAGAGGGCCTCAACTCCCCCGGGAACGGGAACCCAATCCTGTGCACTCTTCATCCAGACGAAATGGCTCGGCCGAACCCAGCTCGTGTCGTCGAGCGTGCCCGGCTTCAAGACCAGCACATCCTTGATGTATTGCGGTATCTGATAAAGACGCACTCCACACTCCGGGCAGAACACGCCCGTGTTCTGGTTGCCGCTGTCGGCGATGCGGGTGAAACGCTTGGTCGTGCCTGCGACCAGCAGGCTTTCGGGGACGATCATCGACATGCCGAACGCGCTGCCAGACTGGCGCTGACATTCCTTGCAATGACACGCGACGGTCCGGATCGGTTCGGCGGTCAAGACGTATCGGACAGCACCACATTGGCAGCCACCGGTGTACGGTGCGGGCATTCAGCGTCACTCCTTCTGACGAGCACTCAAAGAAGTCCGCGATAGATGCCGGGGCCCGATCCTTCGATTGGCACGGCACCGACGGTCTTGGCATAGAAGTCGGCGGGTCCGACCCCGCCGATGATGGCGTAGCCGTAGCCCTGGTGTCTCATGGCTTCGAGGCAGGCGAACAGCAGCGCCGCGCCAATTCCCTTGCCGCGCGCGCCGGGATCGACGCCGGTGGGACCGAAGAAATTCCGGCATGTGGCGTCATGGCAGGCAAAGCCGAGCAGGTGGTGGTCCTGGATGGCAATGAAACAGGATACGGGTTGACGGGAAAAGGCCACGTCGGTTTCGTTAGCCCAGGCCTCGCTGAAACTCGCTGTCACCCAGTCGAGAACCTTGTGCTTCTCGGGAGGCAAAGCGCGGCGGATCGATATTCCGGCCGCAGCGAGGCGGTCCACCATCTCATCCGAAGCCGGCAGGTCATACAGTCTCACTAGCATATCCATGCGGCCGCGCCTCCTCATCGACAAACGGCAAATCAGCTCGCTTCCGGAACGTCGACGGATTCCGGCGCGCGGTCCTTCTGTAGCGCGCCGCCCGAGCGCAGCGTAAAACCCTTGATCGGAATATGGGCGTATCGCTGCTCGGGCCTGCCTCCGTGCTTGAAGCCGCGCTCGGTCATGCGCAGCTCTTCCTGCACCGTGACCAGGATCGGCGGATAGTCGCCGATGATCGAAGCGGCCCGGTCCAGGGTCAGCGTCTCTCTCTCCTGCAGCATAATCTCATACATCTTGCTGATGGGCCGCACATGCTCGAAGGTGAGTTGCTTCTTCCAGTCCTCTTCACCGGCGTCGCGGATCTTTTTGGCGGCCTCGCTGAGGCGGTGGTAGGTCCGCCAGTTTTCCCGGGTGAAGCTGCCGCATTCCAGGTAGAGCGAAAGTCCCCAGAGCATTTTCTTGGTGGCGAAGCAGAGCCTCGCCCCTGCCTTGGCGCAATCGATCAATGCCCGGATCAGGATCCGGGCCTTCTTCGCATCGAGCGAATCACCGTGAATCGAATATCGCATGGCTCAAGTTGGCCAGATTAGGTCGGCGCTATCAACCTATCCTGCGCCGTCGTCCGGGGATGTCATCCGAAGCCGGCCGGCAAGCACCACTGGCAGAGCGGGTCACTTCGCGTAGTCTTCGCGCATCCTGGCCTGGATCTTGGCCATGCCGCCGATCCAGCGGTCGTAATTCTCGGTCTTCTTGCGCATGTAGCCGAGCACCTGCGGATGCGGCAGGATCAGGAACGTCTCCTGCTCGATGCCGGCGAGCGCATCGCGCGCGACCTGTTCCGGCGAGAGGTCGCCATCACCGGATTGCGGGCCCTTGGGAATCGAGCGCAGCATGTTGGTGTCGACCCCCTGCGGGCAGAGGATCGAGACCTTGATGCCGTCGGCGCGATGGGAGATCGCGAGATTCTCGGCAAAGCCGACCGCGGCGTGCTTTGTGGTGGAATAAGCGGGGCTGCCGACCTGGGACAACAGGCCGGCGGCGGAGATGGTGTTGAGAAAATAGCCGCCGCCGCGCGCCTTGTAGCGCGGGATCAGGTGCCGCGCGGCATAGACATGGGCCATCACATGGATGGCCCAGCTGCGCATGAACGGCTCGTCCGAGCTGCCACCCGCATTCACCGACATCGGGTCGAAGCCGCCACCGATCCCGGCATTGGAGCAGAACAGCGCGATCGGGCCGAACTGCCGCTCGGTCTCGTCGATGACGTGCAGCACGTCCTTCTCCTGCGCGACGTCGCATTTGAAGGCCGCACCATTGATCGGACCGGCGACGTCGCGCGCGGCATGGACGTCGAGATCGGCGACGACGACCGTGGCGGCGCCGGCCCCATGGAAAGTCTCGCACAGGGCCTTGCCGATCCCGTTGCCGCCGCCGGTGACAACCACGACCTTGCCGGTCACCTGCATCGCGCACTCCCAAAGGTCAAAGCGTCAGTTCAGAACCACGTCGAGCACCGCGGTGTAATGGCAGGCGGCACCCAAGAGCACGAAAGTATGCCAGATCGCATTCTGGAAGCGCAACCTTCGCCAGGAATGAAACACCACGCCAAAGCTGTAAAGCGCACCGCCCGCCAGCACCAGCCACAGCGCCAGGCTCGGCAGCGCCTCGATCACCCGATCATAGAGCATGACGCCGCTCCAACCCAAGGCCAGATAGAGCCCGACCGAAAGGCGGTCGAAGCGGCCGGGCCAGCCGAGTTTCAGGACGATGCCGACGATCGCAACGCACCAGACCCCGACCAGGAGCGCCACCGAGAAGAAGCTCGCAGGAACCTCCATGATGAACGGCGTATAGGTCGCCGCGATCAGCACATAGATCGCCGAATGGTCGAACCGCCGCAGCACCCATTTGGCGCGCGACACCGGCCAGAGATTATAGGTCGCCGACAAGCCCAGCATGGTCAGGAGTCCCGCGACATAGATCGAGACGCCGACAATATCGAGCGCCGTGGCATAGACGGCGGTGAGCACCACCAATACAGTCGCGGCGACCAGCCCGAAGATGATGCCGATGGCATGGATGATGCCGTCGGCGATCAGCTCCGCACGGTCGTAGTTCCAGCCGACAGCGCCCGCCGCGGCGTGGACGGAGTTCGAGGCGAGCTGTTTCAGCGTGAAGATTGTCATGCCCTGATCCGGAATCCTGGTTAACTCGCCTTCATTATGGGTGCGGGATGGTCAATGAAGGGTTCAAGCCTCATAACCCCAAGACCCCGTCCAAAATGTGAAGCTTGATTTCGGCCGTGCAATGGCCACCTTTCCGTAAAATCCCGCCCCTCCGACCGAAGAATTTCCCGCAACCTGATGGCCTTCAGCCTTTCCGAAATCGTCGAGGAAGCACGCCTCTCGGCGCGGGCGCTGCTCGACTATGGGGAGCACTTCTTCAACCCCACGGTCCGGCTCGGCGTCACCGGCCTGTCGCGGGCGGGCAAGACGGTCTTCATCACCGCGCTGATCCACGGGCTGACGCGCGGCGGCCGCTTTCCGGTATTCGAGGCCTTTGCCTCGGGCAGGATCGCCCGCGCCGAGCTTGCGCCGCAGCCCGACGACGCCGTGCCGCGCTTTGCCTATGAAAGCCATCTGCGCACGCTTCTCGAGGAGCGGCGCTGGCCCTCCTCCACCGTCGACATCAGCGAGCTGCGTCTGGTCATCGACTACCAGCGGCAAAACAGCGCAGACCGGACCATGACCCTGGATATCGTCGACTATCCCGGCGAATGGCTGCTGGACCTGCCTCTGCTCCAGAAGAGCTACGAGCAATGGTCGCAGGAGAGCCTGGCACTTTCACGGCAGAAGCCGCGGGCGCCGCTCGCCGCCGCCTGGCATGGCAAGCTTGCGACGCTCGATCCGCGGGCGAAGGAGGACGAGCAGGCGACGCTCGCGGCGGCAAAACTCTTCACCGATTATTTGCGCGCCTGCCGCGACGAGCGCTTTGCCATGAGCCTGTTGCCGCCCGGCCGCTTCCTGATGCCCGGCAATCTCGCTGATACGCCGGCGCTGACCTTCGCGCCGCTCGATGTACCCATGGGCGAAAGCGCGCCGGACGGCTCGCTCTGGGCGATGATGGTGCGCCGCTACGAGGCCTACAAGGACGTGGTGGTCCGGCCGTTCTTCCACGATCATTTTGCGAGGCTGGATCGCCAGATCGTGCTCGTCGATGCGCTTGCCGCCTTCAATTCCGGGCCCGAAGCGCTGAACGATCTCGAGGCGGCGCTCGCCGGCATTCTCGATTGCTTCCGCATCGGTCGCTCCACCATCCTGAGCGCGCTGTTCCGGCCGCGTATCGACCGCATCCTGTTTGCCGCCACCAAGGCCGATCATCTGCATCATGCGAGCCATGACCGGCTGGAGGCGATCCTGCGGCGTGCGGTGGGGCGAGCCGTTGCGAAGGCCGAAAGCACCGGCGCGCTGATCGATGTCGTGGCGCTCGCGGCGGTGCGCGCCACGCGCGAGGCCATGGTCGCGCGCGGCCGCGACAAATTGCCCTCGATTCTCGGCACGCCGTTGCCGGGTGAAACCGACGGCGGCGAGACCTTCGACGGAACCACCGAGGTCGCGACCTTTCCAGGCGACCTGCCCGCGGACCCGGAGGCGCTGTTCAATGGCGACGGGTCGTTCCGCGGGCTGTCCAGCACCGCAGCCGAGGCGGCCGATTTCCGCTTCCTGCGCTTCCGCCCGCCGCCGCTCGAGCATGACGGCGACGACGCGCCGGCATTGCCTCACATCCGCCTTGACCGGGCGCTGCAGTTCCTGATCGGAGACCGGCTGCAATGAGCGAGCGCACTCCACCTCGCAAGCCCCAGACCTTCAGGCTCGACGACCCCGGCGTGGTCGTGGTCGACGCCGAGGATCCATCGCGGACACAGCGCGGCACGATCCAGATTACGCCCGAGGCGGATCCGGCGCAGCTTCCGGTGCCGCTCGAAACGCGGCTGCCGGCGCGGCGCGGCTTTCGCTGGGGCACGGTGTTCTGGGGCGGCATCGCAGGCCTCGTGCTGCTCGGCACCGGGCTCGGCGTCACCCAGCTGATCGAGAACCTGTTTGCGCGCAGCGAAAGCCTCGGCATTCTCGGGCTCGCCTCTGCGTTGGCCGCCGCCCTCGGCCTCGGCGTCGTCACCGCGCGCGAAATGCTCGCGCTGGTGCGGCTTGCAACCATTGAAAAGCTGCATGCGCGCGCAGCGAGCGTGCTCGTCAGCGACGACCGCGCCGAAAGCCGCGGCATCGTCGCCGACCTCTTGAAGATCGCGCATCAGAATCCCCAGCTTGCGCGCGCGCGGCTGACGCTGCAGGTCCATGTCGACGACATCATCGACGGCGCCGACATGATCCGGCTTGCCGAGCGCGAATTGATGACGCCGCTCGATGCCGAGGCGCGCCGCCTGGTATCGCAAGCCGCACAGCGGGTATCGATCGTCACCGCTGTCAGCCCGCGCGCGGCCGTCGATGTGCTGTTCGTGTTCGTGGCGTCGCTGCGGCTGATCCGGCAATTGGCGCGGCTCTATGGCGGCCGGCCCGGCGCCCTCGGCATGATCCGCCTGCTGCGACACGTCATCGCGCATCTTGCCATCACCGGCGGGCTCGCCGCCAGCGACAGCCTGGTGCAGCAGATGCTCGGCCACGGCATCGCCGCAAAACTCTCGCAGCGGCTCGGCGAAGGCGTTCTCAACGGGCTGCTCACCGCGCGCCTCGGGCTGGCGGCCATCGAGGTGACGCGCCCGTTGCCGTTCACGGCGCTGCCCCAGCCTGCTATCGCCGATCTTGCCAAGGACCTGCTGCGCAAGCGGGAAGATGGGGAGTAAGCGCGGCGAAAAGCGGGCTCTGCGTCAGGTCAAGCCGCGTCGCTCATCCGGATGTCTCCCGCCAGCACGCGCCATTGAAACAACGTCGAATCCGCCGGCGGGTTGAGCTCGGGCGTCCAGCCCTCGAGCCTTTCCAGCGAATAGGTGTCCATCACGCCGCCGCGCCAGACACGGTTCACCCGCTCCAGCGGCTCGCGCCTGGCCGGGATGTCGTTCCAGAGCGCGGATTTGTTATCGGGCTCGCGCGCAACATAGAGTCCAACGTGACCTTTGATCTTGTCCATGCCCGGATCGGCGAAGCCCATGAAGCGACCGCGCTCGTTGATCTGAATCACCGGTATCGTGGAGTTGCGGAAATACCAGCGCATCATCGCATAAGTGCGATAGTCCGTGGTCGCGATCCAGCTCGCGCCGGTCTTGTCCAGCTCCACCTGCGCCCGTGCGGCCACCTGCTCGTAGCCGGCCTCGCCGCCGATCGGATCGGCGCTGCCGAAGAAGTTCCAGAGGCTCGCCACGGAATAGAGGAACACCAGCGCGACGGTGATGATGCCCGACACCACCGCTGTCTCTGCCCACCTGACGGTCGACTTGATCATCCAGCCCGGCCAGCCCTCGCGCGGCAGCATCGCAATGTTGATCGCCGCCGCCGCGAAGCCGATCGGCCACATGAACATCGGCCAGGTGTCGCCGACGCGCAGGCTGAACGACTTCCAGAGGAAATAGCAAAACGGAACGAGCACCGCGGTCGAGAGCAGGATCGAGACCGGCTGGCGGCCGAGATAGCCGCGCCGCGCCGTGAGGATTAGGCCGGACAGCACGACCGGCAGCACCACGAAACCGACCAGACCGAATTGCAGGCCGATATAGTCGCCGACGGTGCGCAGCGATATCTCATGGGTCGCGGTCGCCCGCACCAGTTGGAACCTGAACGAGGCCCAGTCATGCTGGATGTTCCAGATCACGACCGGAGAGAACACGACCAGCGCGATCAGCACCGCGCCATATAGATACGGGCTCTTCAACCAGCGCATGCGCCAATCCGGCACCAGCACGAAGGCGATGATGGCGGGCGCGAACATCACCACCGTGAATTTCGACAGCAGCGACAGTCCGCCGAACAGGCCCGCGACCAGCCACCAGCGCGGATTGTCGCTTTCAGCCAGCCGCACCAGCGACCACATCATCGCGACCGAGAACGGGATCACCGCAATGTCGGGCGAGACCTTCGCCGTCAACAGCCCGTAATACACCGCAGCCTCCGGCAGCAGCAGGGCGAGCACGACGGCGCGGACGTCACGCGTCACGCGCCTTGCAATGTCGGCAAGCAGCAGCTGTGTCACCAGCATTCCGAGAATGCCGGCGAACCGGACCCCGAAAAGCGTGTCGCCGAACATCATCGTTCCCAGCCGGATGAACCAGGAGAGCATCGGCGGATGATCGAGGAAGCACAGCACGTTTTCCTTCGACCAGGTCCAGTAATAGGCCTCGTCGGTGCGCAGATCGATCAGGCACGCATAGGCAATGCGCAGCGCCGTCATCGCGGCGATCACGGCGGCAGCAAGGATGAAGGGCGCCCGGGTGGACCGATCGGCTCTGCCGCGGGCGAGCTCTGGCAGGAATGTTGTCACGGCGCGCTTTTCCACGACCGAAGGGTGGGTGTCAACGTGCCGGAGGGCCTGTTGGCAGCCCCTTTGCCGCGACCGAAATATCCGCCTGTCAACTTGCCGGAATAACCATTTGAACGGTATTCACTGGCTTCAAGGAATAAACCTCGTCCAACCCGGGTCATGATGTCCGTGGATCGCCTGACCATGTTCGACCGCGAGAAGGCCCGGGAGAGAGCAAGAGACCTGCTGCGCGGCATCGGCGCGAGGCAGGTCCGGCTCGTCTGCGGACTGGTGCTGTTCACCTACCTGATCAGTCATTTCCTCAACCATTCGCTCGGCAACATCTCGGTCGAGGCGATGGAGGCCGGCGTCTACTACCACACCCTGTTCTGGCAGTTCCTGCCGGTGGCCATTGTCTTTTATACCGCGGCATTCACGCATATGGGCCTTGGCATCTGGGCGCTCTACCAGCGGCGCGAATTCCGCTGGCGCGCCGTCGAGCCGCTGCAGCTCGTGCTGGGCCTGAGCATTCCCCTGCTGGTCCTGTTCCACATCATCGGCGCACGCATGGGCCAGCTCCTGTTCGATCAGGAGAAGCTCTATCCGCAGGAGCTCTACGCCTTCTGGGTCGGCAAGCCCGAGCGCGCGGCCCAGATCGCGATCGTGCTGGTCGTGGCCTGGCTGCACGGCTGCATCGGCCTGCATTTCTGGCTGCGCATGAAGAGTTTCTACGCCCGCGCGGCACCTTTCCTGCTGGCCGCGGCGGTGCTGATCCCGACACTGGCGCTGCTCGGCTTCTACCAGAGCGGCCGCCAGGTGATCGCCGCAAGCCGCAATGCGGAATGGCGCGAGGTCAATCTGTCCGGACGGAAAATGGGGACGCCGGCCGAACAGGAGACGCTGGATCGGATCACCGACTATTCGCTGTGGCTTTACCTTGGCCTGCTCGGCACCGCGCTGCTGGCACGGGGCTTGCGCGAATTGCACGAGCGCCGCGGCGGCATGATCAACCTGTCCTACGGCAACGGCAAGACGGTGCGCGTGCCCAAGGGCTTGAGCGTGCTGGAAGCGAGCCTGCGCCACAATGTGCCACATGCGAGCGTCTGCGGCGGCCGCGCCCGCTGCTCCACCTGCCGCATCCGCGTGATCGGCGATCACAGCGCGCTGCCGGAGCCCTCGCAGCGCGAGGCCTTCGTGCTCAACCGCGTCGGCAGCCACGACCCCTCGATCCGGCTGGCCTGTCAGCTGCGCCCGACCGGCGATCTCTCCTTCTTCCAGCTGTTCATGCCAAGCGCGCCTTCGGGGGCCGCCCATACGAGCCAGCCGGCCCGGATCGGCGAGGAACGCTACCTCGTCAGCCTGTTCGTGGACATGCGCGGCTCGACCCAGCTCGCCGAGAAGCGGCTGCCCTTCGACACCGTCTTCATCGTCAACCGCTTTCTCGCCGCTGTATCGCAGGCGGTGATCAGTTGCGGCGGGCAGCCAAATCAGTTCGTCGGCGACGGCATGCTGGCGCTGTTCGGACTTGCAGGCACGGCAGAGGACGCCTGCCGCAGCTCGCTCCGGGCGGCCGGCTTGATCGCGGCCAATGTCGCGGAGCTGAACGAATTCCTGTCGCACGATCTGCGCGAGCCGATCCGCTTCGGCATTGGCATTCACGGCGGCGAGGTCATCGTCGGCGATATCGGCTATCGCGACCACATGGTGTTCACCGCGCTCGGCGACGCAGTCAATGTCGCCGCGCGCCTGCAGGACATGACCAAGACCCTCGTCTGCGAGGCGATCGTCTCCGAGGAGGTCTGTGTATCGGCCCGTGTTCAGGGCGACGATCCGCGTCGGCAGGAGGTCACCATCCGCGGGCGCGACGAGCCGATGACCGTACGCGTCGTGACCGACGCGAAGGCGTTGCTGGCGCTCGCCGGACCGCTGGAAGTAGCAGCGGCCTGAACGTCTTTCCTTCGGCCGAGACCATCGACCAGACCGCCGACCGGGACCGCTCCAATGAACGGGAAACAGGCAAATTGCTCAAATGTGCCGCGATATCGAACATTTCCGGCGACAATCCCGCCGCTGTTTGCGCTACCATCAAAGCCATAACCAGCGTATCCTTGCACCGCCGGACAATAGCGGTCGGCGGGGACCGTATGTTCGTTTGATTTTATTGATCCCGCGGAGACGACGTAATGGCTAAAGGTACGGTCAAGTGGTTCAACCCGACCAAGGGCTATGGATTCATCCAGCCCTCGAGTGGCGGGAAGGACGTGTTTGTTCACATCTCGGCGGTGCAAAAGGCGGGATTGACGACCCTCAACGAAGGACAAACCATCGAGTACGAAGAGATCGCCAATCGTGGCAAGACCTCGGCTGAGAACCTGAAGGTTTAGTTCGGCCGCCGCGCGGCCTCGCGCGGAGAACCCTATTGTCCAAGCACATTGCATTCGGCGGGAGCGGCGTTGCGCTCCTGCGCGAGATACCTGTTTTCGTCCCAAAGCCGGTGAAGGCGCGTTCGAGCGCCGCAAATGCCGGTCCGCGTCGGGAAGGCGCGTCGGGGCAGAAGAAGCTCCGGATTCCCGTGCTGATTCAATCGGGACACAAAAGGCGCTAGACTGGCGGCGCGCCATGACCGATTCCACCACCCCAGCGCCCTTCGCCGCGGCCTACGCGCCGGACGACATTCCCCTTGCCAAAAAACTGCTTGAAACGGCCCACCTCGCCCCCGAGCAGGAGACCCGGATCGACCGTCTCGCCACGCGCCTGATCGAGGCGGTGAGGGCCAAGGATGATCGGCTGGGCGGCGTCGAGGATCTCCTGCGCGAGTTCGCGCTCTCGACCAAGGAGGGCCTGGCACTGATGGTGCTGGCCGAGGCGCTGTTGCGCGTGCCGGACGCCCGCACGGCCGACCAGTTCATCGAGGACAAGCTCGGCGAAGGCGACTTCATTCATCACGAGACCAAGTCCAGCGCCTTCCTGGTCAATGCCTCGGCTTGGGCGCTCGGCATGTCGGCCCGGGTGGTCCAGCCTGGCGAAACCCCGCAAGGCACCATCGGGCGGCTCGCCAAGCGGCTCGGGCTGCCGGCCGTGCGCGCGGCCACGCGGCAGGCGATGCGGCTGATGGGCAGCCATTTCGTGCTCGGCGAAACCATCGAGGCGGCACTGGCGCGGGCAGCGCCGCGTTCGGCGCACCCGGCGCGCTACTCCTTCGACATGCTCGGTGAAGGCGCGCGCACCGCGGCTGACGCCGAGCGCTACTTCAACTCCTACGCGAGCGCGATCGAGGCGATCGGCCGCACCGCGCCCGATCGCGCCCTGCCCGACCGGCCCGGCATTTCCGTCAAGCTGTCCGCGCTGCACCCGCGCTTCGAGGCGATCAGCCACGTGCGGGTGATGAAGGAGCTCGTGCCGCGCCTGATCGAGCTCGCACGTCAGGCGAAGACGTTCGACCTGAATTTCACCGTCGATGCCGAGGAGGCTGACCGGCTGGAATTGTCGCTCGACGTGGTCGCGGCGACCTTCGCCGATCGCTCGCTCACCGGATGGGACGGCTTCGGGCTTGCGATCCAAGCCTATCAGAAGCGCGCCTCCGCCGTGATCGACTATGTCAACACGCTCTCGGGCGCGCATTCCCGGCGCATGATGGTGCGCCTCGTCAAGGGCGCCTATTGGGACACCGAGATCAAGCGCGCGCAGGAGCGTGGCCTATCCGGCTATCCCGTCTTCACCCGCAAGGCGATGACCGACCTCAACTATGTCGCCTGCGCCCGGCAGCTGCTCGGCTTGCGGCCACGGATTTTCCCGCAATTCGCCACCCATAACGCGCTGACGGTTGCGACCGTCCTGGAGCTTGCCGGGGAAAGCCGCGACTTCGAATTCCAGCGTCTGCACGGCATGGGCGAGGCGCTCTACGAGCGACTGCGTGCCGATCGCCCGGACATCGCCTGCCGCACCTACGCGCCGGTCGGCAGCCATCGCGACCTGCTTGCCTATCTGGTCCGGCGGCTGCTCGAAAACGGCGCCAACTCGTCCTTCGTGGCGCTCGCCGCCGACAATGCGATTCCGATCGCCAGGCTGTTGAAGCGCCCCGCGGATATCATCGAGAGCCACGCGCTCGCATGCCATCCCAATATCCCGCTGCCGCGCGACCTTCTGCTGCCGCAACGCACAAATTCCCGCGGCATCGAGTTCGGCGAACGCGCGGCGCTGCAGGGCCTGCTGGCGGCAATTGCCGTGGAGACCGCGACCGTCGCGGCCGCGCCGCTCGTTGACGGCAGGGCGGCGGCGGGGACTGCGCGCCAGCTCGTCAGCCCGATCGATTTGGAAACGGTGATCGGCAGCGTGATCGACGCTTCGGCGGAACAGGTCGAGCAGGCGGTCGCTGCCGCCTGTACCGGCTTTGCGCGGTGGAACGAGACCCCCGCATCGGCCCGCGCGGCCATCCTGGACAAGGCCGCCGACCTCCTGGAAAGTCGCGCCGCGCGCTTCATGGCATTGCTGCAGCGCGAGGGTGGCAAGACACTCGACGACGCTCTGTCGGAGTTGCGCGAAGCCGCCGATTTCTGCCGCTATTACGCTGGCCAGGGGCGAAAGCTGTTTGGCGAGGGCGAAGCGATGCCGGGTCCGACCGGCGAGAGCAATCTGCTCGCCTTGCGCGGGCGCGGCGCCTTTGTCGCCATCTCGCCCTGGAATTTTCCGCTCGCCATTTTTATAGGCCAGATCACGGCGGCGCTGATGGCCGGCAACAGCGTGGTTGCAAAGCCCGCCGAGCAGACGCCGCTGATTGCCATGGAGGCCATCAGGCTGCTGCACGAGGCCGGCGTGCCCGTCTCCGCCCTGCACCTTCTGCCTGGAGATGGTGTAGTGGGCGCAAAGCTCGTGACGCATCCTTCAATCGCAGGAGTCGTCTTCACCGGCTCGACCGAGGTCGCCCGCATCATCAACCGCTCGCTTGCCGCCAAGGACGGCCCGATCGTGCCTTTGATTGCCGAGACCGGCGGCATCAATGCCATGATTGCCGATGCAACCGCCCTGCCCGAGCAAGTCGCCGACGACGTCGTTACCTCGGCATTCCGCTCCGCCGGCCAGCGTTGCTCGGCGCTGCGGCTGTTGTTCCTGCAGGAAGATGTTGCCGACCGGATGATCGAGATGATCGCAGGCGCCGCGCGCGAACTCAGGATCGGCAACGTCAGCGATATCGCGACCCATGTCGGGCCGGTGATCGACGCTGAAGCCAAGGCGCGGCTGGAGGCACATATCGCGCGGATTAAGACGGTGGCGCGGGTGCATCTCGCCGGCACCGCACCACCGGGCAACTACGTCGCGCCGCATATTTTCGAGCTGGCCAGCGCGAGCGAGCTCACCGAGGAAGTGTTCGGCCCCATCCTGCATGTGGTGCGTTACAGCGCCGATCGCCTTGCGATGGTGCTGCAATCCATCCGCAGCGGCGGCTATGGGCTGACGCTCGGCATCCATTCCCGCATCGACGACATGGTCGAGACGGTGATCGACGCGCTTGCGGTGGGCAATGTCTATGTCAACCGCAACATGATCGGTGCGGTCGTCGGCGTGCAGCCCTTCGGCGGCTGCGGCCTGTCGGGCACCGGCCCCAAGGCCGGCGGACCACATTACCTGACGCGTTTCGCGACCGAGCAGACGGTGACCATCAACACCGCGGCCGCCGGCGGCAATGCCGCGCTGCTGTCGGGAGAGGAGTGAGTCTTAAGGCACGTGCCAACAGCGGCGGGGTGTCATCCTCGGTCGCCGGATCGAACCGGTGTACCGTCGAAATTCTCCATCGCCTGGGACGTTGCATCGGCGCGAAACATCGGTCAAATGCGTGGATCCGGCCGTCCGCCGGCGCAATTCCGGTGCGCGGAAACAACGGCAACAAGCGTGAGAAACGAGAGAGCGGAGCAACGCCACCCATGGAAGAAGGCATCTTTGAAGGGCTGAAGGTTCTGGATTGCGCGAGCTTCATCGCCGCGCCCGCGGCGGCCACCGTGCTCTCGGACTTCGGCGCCGATGTGATCAAGATCGAGCCGCCGGGGTCTGGCGATCCCTATCGCAACCTGCCGAACCTGCCCGGCTATCCGCACAGCGAGCACAATTTTGCCTGGATGCTGGAGGCCCGCAACAAGAAGAGCCTGGCGCTCGACCTGACCAAGGCCGAGGCGCGCGAGGTGCTCTACAAGCTGGTCCGCGAGGCCGACGTCTTCATCACCAACATGCCGCCGGCCGTGCGCGAGAAGCTCGGCATCACCCACGATCATCTGGGCCACCTCAATCAGCGTCTGATCTACGCCTCCTTCACCGGCTACGGCGAGAAGGGCGAGGAGGCCAACAAGCCCGGCTTCGACAGCAACGCCTATTGGGCACGCTCAGGACTGATGGACCTCGTGCGCGCCGACGAGGACACAACGCCCGCGCGCTCGGTCGCCGGCATGGGCGACCATCCCTGCGCAATGGCCTTCTACAGCGCAATCGTGACCGCGCTGTACCGGCGTGAGCGCACCGGCAAGGGCGGCCATGTGTCGACCAATCTGATGGCGAACGGCGTCTGGGCCAATGGCGTGCTGGCGCAGGCCAAGCTCTGCGGGGCGAAGTTCACCAAGCGACGCCCGCGCGAGCAGGCGCTCAACGCCGTCACCAATCACTACAAGTGCAAGGACGGCCGCTGGATCATCCTGTCGCTCCTGAACGAGGAGCGGCAATGGCCAACCCTGATGCGCTGTCTCGGCCGCGAGGACCTGGTCGAGGATGCCCGCTTTGCCACCAAGGCCGGCCGCCATTCGCGCTCGGTTGAATTGATCCGGATCTTCGACCAGATCTTTGCCACCAGGGAGCTGGCGGAATGGCGCAGGCTGCTCGACGGCAGCGGCCTCGTGTTCGGCGTGGTCGGCATCCTCGATGATATCCCGACCGACCAGCAGATGATCGACAATGACGTGCTGGTGCCGTTCGCGGGCGACACCATGCTCACGGTCAACAGCCCGATCTGGATCGACGGCGTGAACAAGGTCCAGCCGAAGAAGCCGCCCGGCATCGGCGAGCACAGTGACGAGATCCTGCGCGCGGCAGGCTATGACGAGGCGGCGATCGAGAAACTGCGCGCTGACGGCGCGGTGGGCTGAGACCTACCGGAATCCCGACGGGTGCGCTTGTCCCGGCTGGCGGAGGCGCTTGAGCGCGGCCGGCCGGCTCAGCGGTTGAGCCAGACCCAGACGATTCCAACCGCGATGCAGGCTGCAATGACGGCGAACACGATCGCCCAGGCGCTGACCCTGACGTCGCCGGTGGTCTGGCGCTCGGCCTCGTTCTGCGCAATCACGCGGTTGCGCTCTTGCTTCACGTCCTTGCCGGCATCGCTCATCGGCCGCCTTTCAAGCTCAGGTTCCGGCTTTCGCCTCGCTTGCGAGCTTAGCGGCAAATGATGTCGGTTGCTCAACGGCCATGCTGCCGGTCAGCCGGCTCAGGCCTAACGCCGCCAGTGCGGCGCAGGCCGCGGCTGCTGAGGCGGTGAAGAACACGGCCGCGGCACTCCATTTTGCCGCCAGCAGCATGCCGCCCACCAGGGGCCCGACGATGGAGCCGACCCGTCCCATGCCCAGCGCCCAGCCCACGCCGGTCGCCCTGACCGAGGTCGGATAGAAGCCGGCGGCGAGCGCGTTGGCGGCGATTTGACCGCCGACGACGCAGAAACCGGCGGCGAAGATTGCCATCGACACCAGCACAGCGGAATGGCCGAGCTGGCCGATTGCACCGACCGCAAACACGGCCGCGAAATAGACCAGCGCCAGCGCACGGAACGAGAAGCGGTCGATGACGCTGCCGAGGGCGAATGTGCCGACAACGCCGCCGACCTGCAGCATCGATCCGATCAGCACCGCCCGCGACACCGACGCACCGAGGTCGTTGAGGACGGTCGGCAGCCAGTTCGCCAGGAAATAGATGTCGAGCAGGCTCATGAAGAACACGACCCACAGCAGCAGCGTGACCAGGGCGCGCCCTTCGCGAAACAGGTGCGCGACCGGCAGGCCTGTGAGATGCGTCTCGTGCACCACAAACGCGACGCCGGGCGCGAAGGCGGTATGCGGGCTGATCTGCCTCAGCAATTCCGCGACCCGCTCGGGGGCGTGGCCTCCTGTCGCCAGGAACCGCACCGATTCCGGCAGGCGCAGCATGAGAACCGGAACCATGACCAGCGGCGCGAGACCGCCGACCACGAACACCGCACGCCAGCCGAATTGGGGGATCAGCCAGGCGGCGAGGATGCCCCCGAGCGCGGCCCCGATCGAGAAGCCGCAGAACATGATCATCACCATGGTGGCGCGGCGCCGCTGCGGATTGAACTCCGCCGTCATGGCAATGGCGTTCGGCATCGCGCCGCCAAGCCCGAGCCCGGTCAGGAAGCGGATCACCAGCAGCGCATTGAGGTCGCTCACGAGCGCCGTGATCAGTGCGCCGACGCCGAAGGCAAGCGTGGAGAGCACGATGATTGTCTTGCGCCCGATGCGGTCGGCAAGCGGCCCGAACAGGAGCGCGCCGATCATCAGCCCGAACAGGCCGGCGCTGAATACCGGCCCCAGCGCGCCCTTGGAGAGGCCCCATTCCCTGGCAAGGGCAGGCGCGACATAGCCGATCGCCTGGGTGTCGAAGCCGTCGAGGAACAGCACGGCCGCGCAGGCGAGCAATAGCCGCAGGTGGAAGCCGCCAACCGGCTGGCGATCGATGAAATCGACGAGATCGACCGCCGGCGGCGTGCCGGACCTCGGATCTGGATCCGCCATCCTTCCCTCCCCCTTTATAGCCCGCGGCTCTGATCGACCGCTGTCGGGGCGAGCCTAGCGCGCCGCGTTGCAGGCGCAAGGCGTCTTTCGGACGAGGAGCGCGAGCCTATTTGTTCTTCACGAAGCACATGCCCATCCGGCTGGCCGGGCTCATGGCGTGGCAGACCAGCCCCTCGGCGCAGCTCCAGCCGGCAAAGCTCGCATCGTCCTCGGCCGCGTTGTCGTGCCGCACATAGCAATGGGCGCCCCAGCCGTCGTCATATTGGGTGCCGGCGAGCTCGCTCATGCCGCGCGATTGCGGGCGGCTGGCGAAGCCGCGGGAGAAATCGACCGGCTGGTCCGCGGCAAACGCGGCGATGATGTCGCGCCGGCGCACCTGGTCGCCGAAGAAATGCGGCGAGGCCGGCACCACGATGGTGTTGGACGGCTTGGCCGCCATCCAGTCGACGCCGGGGAAATGAAAGCCGCCAATGCCGCGCGTCTGATGGCAGCCGGCGCAGGTGACATCGTTCAGCCTGCGCTCGAAGCCCGCGGCCGAGCGGATGTTCTGCATCGTGATGCCACCGGCCTCGGCTTTCTTCAGCGCATCGACGACGTCGTTCTCGCTGAACACCGGATTGTCGGTGCCGTCCGCGCCGGCAACCAGGCCGAAGGCCGGCTGCAGGTCCGAGACCGCAAAGCCGGTCGGCGTCGGCGCGATCGCCGCCTTTGCCAGGAATTTTTCCGGGATCAGCACCGTGCCGCGATCGAACTCGCGCAAATGCGCGGGTTCGAGCAGCCACGCCTTGAACTCGCGCTGCAGATCATGATCGGCGAGCAGCCGCTCGCGATCGATCTGGTTCTCCAGCGTCGCTTCCTCGAAGCTCTTCGTTGCCGCGCTGTAGTCGAACACTTTCATGAGATAGTCGGTGCGGAATTCGCGCGCTTCCGATTTCGGCGCATGCGCGATCTGCAGATTGGTCTCGATGCGCACGATATCCGCGGGCCCGACGCTGGCGAGCGCGCCGCCCTGTTCCATCAGCCGGTCGGCAAGCTCCGCGCCGGTGAGGTTGAGGTCGGCCGTTGCGAGCCAGCGCCGCGCGATCTCGGCGCAGCCGAGCGGCGCGCCGCTGGCGTCGCGGTCGTGATCGCCCCTGGCCTTCAGCACCATGTTCAAGGTCATCGGCAGCCGCGGCGTCACCGAGGCTTCGCCGATCTCGGCCGCCTTGGTCTGGGTCAGGCGATAGACCAGCCTGATCTCGCCGCAGGAGGCAGGATCGACATAGGCGCGGTCCATGCGGTTGACGATACCGGACAGCACGAAGCGCGTGTCGGGCGAATCGAGCGTGGCGCGGTCGAACAGCTGGAACGCGAAGGATGGCCCGACGCCGATGCTTTCGTTCGGCAACGTCGCCTTGTGATGCGCGACGTAGCGCTCGATCTCGGCGTCCAGCGCCTTGCGAACCGGCTGCATCGCAGGCAGCGCGAACAATTCGTCGCTTGCGAGCGGCGTATCCACCGAGGAGTCCGGCCGCAGCATGCGGCCGAGACCGAGGCGGCCGCCGTCGAGCGCGCGCAGTGCGAAGGGATCGATGATCGCCGCGCCGCGCTCGAGCGGCGCGGTGTCGGCAGCTTGCACGACAGGCGCAAGGCCGAGCAAGACAAGGCCGAGCAAAAAGACCAGTGCGAGAAGCGCGAGAAGCGATCGTGTGAGGCGGTGCATGACCGGACTAACACCGCAACATCCCGGCCTATTCAAGGACAAAAGGCGCCTCACATTGGAGTGAAGCGCCTCTTGCAATCGGGAATAATTTTTGGCTCAGCCTTCAGCGCGCCACGATCAGTCCCTTCGGCGTGACCACCACCCAGCGGCCGTCCTGCTTGCGGATCGCCTCGATCCGGCCGAGCCCCGGCACGGGATCGCCGGCGAACACCTCGTAGAGACCGGTGCGGCCCTCGATCAGCGCCGAGCCATGGCTGACATCGCGCAGCACCCAGTTGTCGACGGTCGGCAAGCGGCCGACCTCGGTCTTGGGCGTGGCACCGGCTGCGGCGGCGTTCGGCGAGGCCTGCGGCATCGGCAGCGGCAGGGCGCCGGAAGGCGCCGTCACCGTTCCCGTGACGTCCTTCGGCGCGGCGGCCGCGACCGTCGCGGGTGCGGCGGCGGTCGGCGCAGCCGCGGCGAGCGCGGACTGGGCGGGCGCCGCGGCGCGCAGCCTGTCGACGGCTTCGCTGAGCTTGGCGAGTTTTGCATTCGGCTCGGTCTGCGCCTTCTCGATCCGCTCGAGTCGGTCGCTGGTCTTGTTGAACTGGGCGAGGCTCGACTTGGTGGTCTGCTCCAGCCCCGCCTTCAGCGCCATGATGTCGGCATCGATCCGCGCCACCGACGCCTCCAGCGCGCCATTACTGGGGGGGCTCGCGGATGCCGTCTCGGTGAAATGCGACAGTCCGACGGTCGCAAAGGCGCCGCCGGCAGCGCCGGCGATCACGGCCAGCAGCAGCATCGCAGCCATCGCGGCGAAACGCCGCCCGCCACCATGCGCGGGTACTTCCTTCTCGGGCTGCGGCTCGGCTTTGCTACCCTCGAAGCCCGCTTTTTCGAAACCGGCTTGGGCTCGGCTCCAGCTGCCCTCGCGCGGCGACATGATCAGGAGCTCGCGCGGCCGCGCCGGCGCGGCCTTGACCGGCTCGATCTTGAGGGGCTCGGTCTTCGCCAGCTCGGATTTGGGCGCCTCGCTCTTTGGCGCCTCGTCCCCGGACGCCTCGACCTTGGCTGCGTCAGACTTCGACGGGTCGGATTTCGGCGCATCGGCCGCGAGACCGTCGACCTTGAGGGGCTCGGACTTTGGCATCCCGGACTTCTCAGCCTCGGACATCTCGGCCTTGGGCGCGTCCGTCTTCGGCTCCTCGGTTTTCGCGGCCTCCGGGCCGGGCGCGATACCCGGGGATGCGACGCTGTGCGCGTCCTGCGCGGACGCCATCACCGCATCGATCGGGGCATCGGAGGAATTGGGCGAGATATCGGCAACGGCCGCTGCGGCGCCGACGGCACCGGCTTCACCGCCACTCTGCTCGGCTTGTTGTTCGCTCACGATGAAAATCTCCAGCAAAGATTGACCATTTGGTAACTTTCATTGCTTGCCAATTCGTTACCGCCACCCCTGAAGAGGCCGCCCTTACCGAAATTTTAGGGAATTTTGCTGGGCGGATTTGGGTCGAGACTATGGCGGCGGCTGCCGCAATCTGCCGCGCCCGGAAACCCGGCTGCCCCGCGGCGCGGAATTTACCGCTGGTCGCGGCGTATCTGCGCAGCACAGCCGGGGTACCGGTCGTTTGACAGGCCGGTGGCCGCTCTGCAGAACAGGGCAACGTCACCAAGACGGGCAAAAGGGAGGAGACATGAAGCTTTACGATTCGATCGGGCCGAACCCGCACATCGTCCGCATGTTCATCGCGGAGAAGGGCATCGAGATCCCCAGGCAGACCGTGGACCTGCGCGGCGGCGAGAACCGGCAGGAGGCGCATCTGAAGCGCAACCCCATGGGCCAGATGCCGACGCTCGAGCTCGACGACGGCTTCTACCTCGCCGAGGTGGTGCCGATCTGCGAATATCTCGAGGAGACCCATCCGAACCCGCCCTTGATCGGCGCGACGGCCGAACAGCGCGCCGAATGCCGGATGTGGACGCGTCGCGTCGACCTCAACATCGCCGAGCCCATGACCAACGGCTTCCGCTTCGGCGAGGGCCTGAGGTTCTTCGAAAAGCGTGTCGTGTGCGTGCCGGAAGCCTCGCCCGGCCTGAAGAAGATCGCGGCCCACCGCCTGCAATGGCTGAACGAGCAGATGGCCGACGGCCGCGATTTTCTCTGCGGCAAGCGGTTTACGCTCGCCGACATCCTGCTCTATTGCATGCTCGCATTTGCTGCCACCGTCGGCCAGCCGCTCGACCCCGCCAACACCAACGTCACCGCCTGGTTCAACCGCGTCGCCGCGCGGCCCTCGGCCAAGGCGTAGGGGACGGTGCTGCCGGAGCTTTTCTACCTCCGTCGTCGTCCCGGCGAAGGCCGGGACCCACACCGCGGAGTCTATCCATAGCGCACGGTGCAAGTCGACCTTCCTTCGCAAGGACCTGGGGTTATGGGTTCCGGCCTTCGCCGGAACGACGCGAGGAGAGATATCGCGCAATGAGAGAGACGTGAGAGCGCGTTCTCGCGGCGCATTCCGCCCGAGCTTTGCCTGCATGTTCGCCCTCTTCGACATCAGAGGGCGCGGGGAAGGCCGGGTGACCGCTGCACCCGGGGCCCTCGCGCCGAAAAAATTGCGCGAAGGGCGCGTGACCACAGGTACAGCCGACATCACGCCGGCCTTCCCCGCGCAATGGTTTACGGCTTATTCCGCGCTCTCCTTGGTGAGCCAATGCTTGTTTGCCACCATCGCCTCGCGACAGGCCTTTTGGAGCCTGCGCAAGACTTGACGCCAGCGTCGGGGCGTCGGGACCACACGGCTTCGCCGTCCGCGCCTGCGCCGCTCGTCAGTCGGCACATCCGCGTCCACCGCATCCCGCCTCCACGTTCGTGACGTTCGCGATCGCCCCTCTTCAATCGAGGCGGGACGCGGGGATGATTGCTGATTTTCGGAAAAAATCAAGCCGAATATTTTTCGCGCCATGTCTTGCATGCGCCACCTGGCTTGATTCCGCTGCGCAAATTTCAATTTGCGCGCATGCGCTGGCGACCGAACGGTCATTTAAACAGCATGCCCCTTGAGTGAACGTCCCGCCGAACATTAACGCCGGGTCAACAAATGCGACCTAGCCTGCCAAATACTTCCTGGTGGCAAAGGTCAGAAGCAGATGAGTTCCGCATGCGTCGGCTGTCGTGAGGACGTCAAGCTACCCTTCGAATTCAAGATGGCCTTTCAGCCCATCGTCGATATGACCAACCGTCGCGTGTGGGGTTACGAGGCGCTTGTCAGAGGCGTCAACGGCGAGCCGGCATTTTCCATCCTGAGCCAGGTGAGCGAGGATATCCGTTACCGGTTCGATCAGGCCTCCCGGGTCATGGCAATCGAGACGGCAGGTGCACTGTTCGGAGGAACAGATTTACGGCTCTCCATCAATTTCATGCCGAATGCAGTTTACGAGCCGAAGGCCTGTATTCAGAAGTCGCTCGCAGCTGCAAAGCGGGCGCATTTTCCTCATGAGAACTTGATGTTCGAGTTTACGGAAAATGAAAGGATGACTGATCCCGCCCACGTGCAGAGGATCGTGGAAACTTATCGCCAGTTCGGTTTCTGGACCGCGCTTGACGATTTCGGCGCCGGATACGCCGGGCTCGGGCTTCTGGCGCGCTTGCAGCCCGATCTGATCAAGATCGACATGGAACTGCTGCGCGACATCCATCTCAGTCGTGCCAAGCAGACGATCGTCGCGGGCATCGTCGGCATTGCCCGCGCGCTCGATATTCAAGTGCTTGCCGAGGGCGTGGAAAGCGAACCGGAGCTCACGGTTCTAAGGGGTGCGGGCATCTCGCTGTTCCAGGGTTACTATTTTGCCAAGCCGGGCCTGATGGGATTGCCGGATGTTCCGGTGCTCAGCGAGCCGGTTACGATACGCGCCGCCGGTTAATCCTGTGCCGACCGGAAGAGATGAGACAGCACGAACGTGCGCTTTAAGCGGAACAGCAGAAATTACGATTTTGCGATAATGCTGATTTCGCACGGGGACCCCGACCACGCATCCGGCAAGTCCTTCGGCTTCAACTCCTTGGCCTTGTTCTTCGGCTAGAAGCCGCAACGGCATTTGGTGCCGTGCTTCGTCGCGGTCACCTTCGCTCATGGCGATGAGCCTCTGATAACGCCAGACGCTTTCGCAGATTTATTCCTTTGCGCCCGCCACGGCTGAACAGCGTGCGAGCTGAAATCACACTAGCCGCCCATTGCGCACGCAACGCAAGCGTTATTGCCAGGCGGCATTGGGAAATGCGGGACAGCATCACTGTCACGCCAATCGCCGAGCCCCTGTTAGTTCGGCCTTTCGAGCCCTGAACCATCGACGATTGAGGAAGTGAAGGTACTCCGCGCTTATCTTCTCGACCGGCTATTGTGCTTTGCGTCCCGCACGCCAGTTGATTGTAGTGCAATGAAATAACCGCGACCCATTTCCGCGCGCTTATCGATCCTCACACATTGCACTTCGCGGCCCTATGGGACGCAAATCAAGGAACATCTCATGCCTATCAACAACTCCAAAGAACTGTTCGTCAGGATGCTGAGCGATGTCCGACAACGGACCGAACACATGACGAAGATCTATCAGGAGCTGAGCGGGATCGCGCAGGATCCCAATATCAAGGAAGCCTTGGAATCGCGCGTCTTCCTGCAGGACAAGATCATCGGTTCGCTGGACCGATGCTTCAAGCTCATCGGCGAGAAGCCGGTTGCACTTAACGATCGCCTTCATGATGTTTTCGTCGAGGACTTCAAACGCGAGCTCGCCGAAATCCAGGCTCCTGCGGCCAAGGCCCTATTCGTCCTGGTCAAAGCCAACCAGCTCATGCATCTTCGCATCGCCGAATACGTGGCGCTGATCGCAATGGCCGACGTGACCGGACACTTTGGCGTCGGTGTCCTGCTGGAGAGCTGCCTTGCGGACAAGGTCGCTTTCGTTGAACGCACGCGCCGCCTGATTCGGCACACCATCGAGAGCAAGCATGCCCTCAAACTAGCGGCCTGAGGCCGCATGATAGGCCTCTCCCCGCGTAGGGGAGAGGCATCGCCCTATGGAGCTGGATTGCGGACTCGGCTTGGGAAGCCGAAGCGTCAGTGCAGCAATGATGCCGCTTGCTGCGGCGCATGAGTCCGGGTCCTGACCCGTAGTCCTGGCCCATCGTGCCATTTGGCTGTAGCGCGGCAACCGCGTCGGTTTGGGATAAACAGACATCGACATCGATGCGGCGGGCCTCGGAAATTATCAGCACGCAGCCTGATAATGCGCACCGCGTGGCGCGTTCTTTGCTTTGAGCCAGGCATCAGCTAGGGTTCAAAGCACGAGGACGTCATGAGCATGGCAGCAGATCCTGATACGGCGCTGCGGGACCGGCCGCTCGCACCGGAGCAGCTGCGCGAGCTGTCGGCGCGGTCCGACTTTCAGGGCGCGGTTCGCAGCATCAGCCATTATGGCGCGGTGGTCGCGGTCGGCGTCTCGATCTGGCTTGTATCGTCGCGCCATGGCGCCTTCTGGGCGCTGCCGCTGATGGCGCTGCAGGGCTATTTCGTCGCCTTCCTGTTCATGGCGGTGCACGAGACTGCACACAAGACGGCCTTCGCGAGCCGCACCCTGAACCTGGTCGTCGGCAATCTCTCCGCCTTCCTCATCCTGCTGCCCTACGAGTATTACTGCCTGTTCCACTGGGACCATCATCGCTACACCCAGGATCCCGACAAGGATCCGGAGCTGATCGTCGGACCGAAGCCCGCCTCCGATACCCAGCTGGCCATCGCCTATACGGGTCTGCGGCAGGTGGCCGGCCGCGTGCTGCTGATGCTGCGCCACGCCGTTACCGGACAGGTGACGGTGCCCTGGGTGCCCGACAACAAACGTGCGATCGTCGTGCGGGAGGCGCGGCTGTATGCCGGCTGCTATGCGCTGCTGCTCGCCGGCTCGCTCGCGCTTCGCACGCCGATCCTGCTCTGGGTCTGGATCGTGCCGCTGCTCGCCGGGCAATTGATCCTGCGTCCCTATCTCTATGCCGAGCATACCGGCTGCGACGAGGCGCGCAGCGCCTTCCTGAGCACGCGGACCACCGCGACCGGCGCGCTGATGAAATGGTTCGCCTGGAACATGCCCTATCATGTCGAGCACCACGCCTATCCGTCGGTACCCTTCCATGCGCTGCCGCGACTGAACGCGATCGTCGACGACAGGATCAAGTTTCGCGGCCGGAGCTATCGCGCCGTGACGCGCCAGACCTGGGCCTGGTTTCGCGCGCAGCAGCAGCGCTTCGCGCAGCTGCGGTGAGGCGCGCCTCCTCTCGCCCTCTCACCGCCGACTATCCTCCCCTCGCCCGCGCCAGCGTCTGCGACGGCGCTTCGCCGAACGTCGCCCGGTAGCTCTGGGCAAAATCGCCGAAGTGCCAGAAGCCGAAGGCAAGCGCTGCGGCCTTCACGCTTTGCGTGCCGGCGCGAAGCTCGCGGCGGACCAGCCAGAGACGGCGCAGGCGCAGATAGCGATGCAGGCTCATGCCGGTGTGGCGCAGCACCGCGTCGTGGAGGGTACGCACCGACACGTTGAGCTGCCTTGCGAGATCGCCGGAGTAGATCGGCTGGCCGATGTGGGATGCCACGGCGTCGCGAACGTCCTGAAAGATCTTGAATTGCCGGAGCGCGTTGGCGCGCGTGGTCCACCTTGCGGGGACGACATCCGCAAAGGCGGCATCGACGCCCGCGATCAGCGACTCGCGCATCGCCGAGCCTGCCGGAGGCTGCTCGCCACCGGGCGGAGCGGAGGACACCGACAGCATCTCCGTCACCAGCAGGCGAAGCCGGCTATGCGCCCGCAGCGACGTTTCAAACACCCGAAAAGTCGGGCCTGACGCCGGCCAGCCGCGGTCTTCGACCTGCGGCGTGAACGAGGCCAGCACATAGTGCCGCACGCCGTCCTCGACCGCGCTGTAGACGGACCCGTTGCTGCCGATCGCGATGAACGAGCGATCCCATTCCACCCCGTACAGCCGCAGCGGAATGCCGTCGTCCATCACGAAGGCGATCGCCGTGCAGTCCGGCGCGAGCTGCGCATCAATCACCCGCGGAAACGACTTGATGAGGCTGATGGAGCAGCCGGGCAGATTGAGAATGGTCTGCTCGGCCGAGATGGTGCGGACCAGCGGCGTGAAATCGACGTTGAGATTTCGCACCGAGCTTCGAAATTCATCGACATCCGAAAATCTGAAGGTTTGTGGCGCCAGCAGCGGCTGGCCCGAATTGTTTTTCATTGCACTTCAGGACTGGCAAATCCCGGAACGACGAATTCCGGAGGGCTGGACGCCTCCATGCAAGGCCGGTCACGGCCGAGGGAGGTCGGAGAGAACATGCTCCTCGCGACGGAGATTACCTCGCCGTCCCACCGGCAGACCAGTGTCGAAACAGACAAGGTGCCTTGCACGCAGGACGCAACCGCTCACCCGCGCGTCTGATCGCACGCGGTGGATGAGACCACGATGCGACACGGAATCGCATCGTGATCTCATCGCTCCGATCGAACACGATCCTTGCGGACGAGCAGCGTCACCTCGTGCCGATGGCGTCCTCGCTCTCAGTCCTGGCGGGCGCGCGCCAGCGTCTCCGACGGCGCTTCGCCAAACAGCGACCGGTAGCTCTGGGCAAAATCGCCGAAATGCCAGAAGCCGAAGGCAAGCGCCGTGGCCTTGACGCTTTGGGTGCCCGCGCGCAGCTGCTGGCGCACCAGCCAGAGGCGGCGCAGGCGCAGGTAGCGATGCAGGCTCATGCCGGAGAAGTGCAGCACCGCGTCATGGATGGTGCGAACCGACAGGCCGAGCTGCTTTGCGATATCGCTCGAGTAGATCGGGTGTCCGATGCCGGCTGCAAGGATGTCGCGGATGTCCCGGAATATCCTGAACTGCCTGCCCGCATTGGCGCGATTGGCCCATTTCGAGGGACGCACATCGCCAAAGGCGGCGTCTATTCCGGCAAGCAGCGACTCGCGAATGGCCGAGCCGATCTGGCGCTGCTCGGTCTCCGTCCCGGCCGAGGAAACGCATGTGATTTCCCAGACCAGGGTGCGAAGCCAGCCATACGCCCCAGGCGAGGTCTCGAAAATCCGGAAATTCGACCCCGCCTCCGGCCAGCCGCGATCATCGACCTGCGGCGTGAACACGATCGAGGCGTAGCGCCGTCCGACGCGCTCGACGGTCGTATAGGCGGCGCCGTTGCTGCCGATCACGATGGCCGAGGGAATCTCGTCAACCCCGTTGAAGCGGATCGGAATCCCCTCGTCCATCGTAAACCCGACGCAGGTGCAATCGGGGGCGAACTGCCCGTCGGTGATCCTCGGAAACGACTTCACGAGATTGATGGAGCAGCCGGGCAGGTTCAGGATGATCTGCTCGGCCGAAATGGTGCGGACCAACGGCGTGAAGTCGATGTCGAGGCTTCGCACCGCGCTTCGAAACTCGTCGACGTCCGAGAACCTGAAGATCTGTGGCGCCAGCAACGGCTGGTCCGAATCGTTTTTCATTGTCTTGCAGAACTGGCAGGACTTGTGAATTCCAGAACTCGCGAAAATTCCGGCCTGGAAATTCCAGGTTTTGCGGATGTCGGGACCGCCCGAATGGCCCGGTCGAGGCGGCGTCAATGAATTAAGAGCACGATGCGTCCGGCAGGGAGACTACTCCGCCGTCGAGACAGGCGACCGGTATCTGGACACAGTCAGTTGCGTTGCACACAAGGCGCAATCGCTTGTCACCAGCTTTTGCCGAATTTCGATACAGTTTTAGGGCTCCAAAACGCGGCTCACAACCATAAGCGGCAATTTGAATAAAGTCCTTTAATTCTTAGGGCGTGAAATTACGGGGGTTCAGACCCGATCATTTCATCCACGCCATTTCCAGGCCATGACTGCCATTGCTTGCTCCGAACTCATCGCCGAGGTCGAGCTCATCGCAAAGAACGGCCCGCCCGAGCGGCGGACGCGCATGTTGCGAGGACTCGCCGAGCTGTTTCGGTCGGCCGCGGGACGGCTGCAGGCCGACCAGCTGCGCATTTTCGACGATGTGCTGTTGCGGCTGGTCGAGCGCAGCGACGCCCGCGCGCTCGCCGGCATCAGCGCGAGCCTGGCGGGGCTGGAGCCCGCGCCGGCGGAAACCATGCGGCGGCTGGCGCGCCATGAGGACGACGCCGTGGCAGGCCCGGTGCTGGCGCGCACCAGAGCGCTTGCCGACGACGACCTGGTGCAGGTTATCTGCGACCGCAGCCAGCGGCATCTCTTGGCGATCGCGGGGCGGCCCTCGCTCAGCGAGGACATCACCTCCCTGCTGCTCAAGCGCGCCGGCAAGGAGGCCGCCCGCGCGCTGGTGAAAAATCCCGGTGCCCGGTTCACGGACCGGTCCCTTGGCGCGCTGCTCGCAATCGCCGAACGCGACGAGATGGTGGCGGAAGCGGCGGGGTTGCGCGCGGACCTGCCCGCGGCCCACCTCGCCGAATTGCTGACCCGGACGACCGATACCGTGCGCGCGCGCCTCGTGAAGATGGCGCCTGCCCCGCTCCGCGAGAAAATCCAGGCCGCGATCGCGGCGACGAGCGCCGAAAAGCCGCCGCGCGAGGCAAACGCGCCGGCCGATTATGCCGACGCGCTCGCCATGGTCGAGGGGCTCAACCGCATCGGCAAGCTCAACGATTCCGCGGTCAACCGTTTCGCCATGCGCCGCGAGCTGACGAACCTGGTCGCCTCGCTCGCCGTGCTCTCGGGCGCGAGCATCGGGGTGATCGAGCCGCTGATGGACGACGAGCGCTGCGAAGGCGTGATCATCGCCTGCCGCGCCGCCCGCCTGAACTGGCAGACCGCGGTGTCGGTGCTCAACAATCGCCGCGTGGCGAAACCGTCGAAAGAGCTGCTCGAGATGGGCAAGGAGATGTTCGAGACGCTCTACATCTCGTCCGCCCAATACACCATGCGCTTCGAGCCCCCGGTGCCCGCGGCGGCCCGGTCTGTCAGGGAGGTAGGTTGATGTTGAAGGGCGAAAACCGCGGCTCGAACCGGGTCCGGTTCGATCACAAGCACCCGGTCAATCTGATGGGTGTCGACGGCACCTGGCGGCGCAGCTGCGTCCTGCTCGACGTCTCCGCGACCGGCGCCAAGATCGAGGTCGAGGGCACGGTCGACGTGCTGCAGGCCAAGGAGTTCTTCCTGCTGCTGTCGTCGACCGGCCTCGCCTTCCGGCGCTGCGAGCTGGTCTGGATCGACGGCTGCAACGCCGGCATCCGCTTCGTGCAGCTCAAGCCGGGCCAGAAGCGACCGGAGATCAGCGAGAAGAAGGCCGAAACCACCGGGAAGACGGCCGAAGGCAGCGGGAAGAAGCCGTGACGTTTTCGGCCAAGCGGGCGGTCGCGACCGGTCGTCGGGAGCAGGATCCCGAGGGACGCGTCGCGCAGGCCCGCCGCGCCGGTCACGGAAGGTGTCGCCCCTGATGCCCGTCCACGTGGTCGCCGACGATCCCAACAAGCTCCTTGCGGTCCGCAAGCTGCTCGAGCCGAGATTTGCGGTCACCTCGGAGCTGCTCGGGGGCGCCCGCGTGCAGCGCGGCGACGTCTCCGCACTCGTCATCAGGGCGGACCTGCGCATACTCGAAAACATCCATGCGCTGAAGAAGATCATCCGGGGCTTGAGCAAGGTGCGCAAACGCATCTTCCTGATCGACGCCGCCGCGCATCTTCATGTGAGCCAGGCCTATGCGCTCGGCGCCACCCGCGTCCTGATGGGTCGGCTCAACCAGGCCAAGCTGATCGCAGAGCTGAGCGACGCGGTTGTGGACGCCGATGCGGCGGGCGAGTCGCAGGGCTCCCAGGTCGCGGCCGCGGTCGCGGAGGCCGCGCTGGCCTCGATGTTCACCGCCGTCGCAACCGGCCTGCCGATCGACATCCAGAGCACGCGCAGCGGCGGCAGCCATATCGCCGACGCCATCGCCGAAAGCGGACTCGCCGACTGGCTCGCCACCGTCCGCCGCCACCATGAGGGCACCTATCAGCATTGCCTGCTGGTGACCGGGATCACGGTCGATTTCGGCCTCAGCCTCGGCGTTGCCAAAGTGGATATCGAGCGGCTCTATTCGGCCGCGATGTTCCACGATGTCGGCAAGGCCAAGGTCCCGCTCGCGATCCTCGACAAGCCCGGCAAGCTCGACGATCACGAGCGCGCGCTGATCGAGACCCATCCCACCGCCGGCTACGACGTGCTCAGGCAGAACGGCCAGATCAGCGCCGAGGTTCTCGACGCGGTGCGGCATCACCACGAATATCTCGACGGCAGCGGATATCCCGACGGCCTCTGCAACGGCAGCATCAGCGACATCGTCCGCATTCTCACCATCTCGGATATTTTCGCCGCCCTGATCGAAAACCGCCGCTATCGCGCGCCGATGTCGCGCGAGGACGCCTACGACGTTCTCAGGAGCATGGACGGCAAGCTGGAGAAGGCGCTGGTGGGCGCGTTCAGGGACGTGGCGCTGAACCGGTAGCGATCATCCCTGCTTCGCACATGAAGTCATTCCGGGGCGCGCTGAAAGCGCGAACCCGGAATCCCGAAGTTGCGGCGCGAGATTCGGGCTCGATGCTGCGCATCGCCCCGGAATGACGGGCTCGGGCGAGATGATGGGTTTCGCTTCGCTCTACCCATCCTGCGCGATCGCATCCGCCTACATCACCACGGGCTGATCCGGCAGTTCGTTGCGAGGCGAGCCCTGCGGCGGGAAATGTTTGGCAAGCTCCCGCGACACCGCCTGGATGCCCTTGATCACGCCCGCCTCGAACCGCTTCTCGCGGAACTCCGCTTCCATCGCGCGGCAGATGCTCTGCCAGCCGGCCGCGCCGACCCGCGCGTCGATGCCGCGGTCGGCGATGATCTCGACCGTGCGGTCGGCGAGCAGCAGATAGATCAGGACGCCGTTGTTGTGCTCGGTGTCCCAGATCCGCAACTGCGAGAACACGTCGAGCGCGCGCTCGCGGGCGGACTGGTTGCGGAACAGCGGCGCGCCGTCGAGCGCGCCTTCGACGACGAAGCGCAACTGGCCGGCATGGGTCGCCTCGCCCGCCTTGATCGCCTGCTCGATTCGCATCAGCACCGAGGGCGTGAAGATGCTGCGCGCCCGCCAATGGTGCTCGATCAGGTGCCTGGCCGTCCGCGTGATGCTCATGACCGCCCCGCCCTCACCAGCTTCCCGAGGCGCCGCCGCCGCCGAAACTGCCGCCGCCGCCCGAGAAGCCGCTGTCGCTCGAGCCCGAGCTCGAGCCGGAGCTCCAGCCGCTCGAGCCGCCGCCGGAGAAGCCGCCGGACCAGCCGCCCGAACGGCCGCGGCCTGACTGGCGGGCGGCATTCTGGCTCGCCGCGATGATGCCGTCGGCAAAGAAGGTCAGCGTCGAGACGATGCCGCCGAGCAGCGCCGCGAGCGCGATCGAGCCGAACAAATACCAGGCGATGCCGCCGACCACCACGCCGGCCGTGCCGGAGCCCAGCAGCCGCCCGAGCAGGTTGCGGCAGATCGCGCCGATCACATAGATGCCGAAGATGGTGAACGGATTGAACGGGTTGAGAAAGCTGATCCAGTCCGAATTGGTGCCGTGCGACGCCTCCGGCTTCGGCGGCGGCAGCGTCTCGCCATTGACGACGCCGATGATGCGGTCGACCCCCTTGGAGATGCCGCCGGCATAATCGCCGAACCGGAAGTCCGGCGTGATCACCTCGTCGATGATGCGCCGCGAGGTCACGTCGGTGAGGCTGCCCTCGAGGCCGTAGCCGACCTCGATGCGCAGCTTGTGGTCATTCTTGGCGATCACCAGCAGCGCGCCGTCGTCGATCTTCCGGCGCCCGATCTTCCAGGCTTCGGCGACCCGGATCGAGAACTGCTCGATGGTCTCCGGCTCCGTGGTCGGCACGATCAGGACCGCGACCTGGACGCCCTTGCGCTGCTCGAGGTCCTTCAGCTTCGCGCTCAGCGATGCGATGTCGCTTTCCGTGAGCGTCCCGGTCTGGTCGACCACACGGCCGGTGAGCTGCGGCACGGCGACGTCGGCCGCGGCCGCACCGGCCCAGCACAGCACAGCCGCCAGCAAGATGGCTCGAAGCGCGGTCATCGCGCGGCCCCGCGTTCCTCACCTCGCCCCGTTTGCGGGGAGAGGTCGGATCGCATCGAAGATGCGATCCGGGTGAGGGGGACTCTCCAAGCACCGAGCGCTTTGAGAGAGCCCCTCACCCCGACCCTCTCCCCGCGAAGAGCGGGGCGAGGGCGCGTTTTTTGCTGATCGCGGCGTCTCAACGGCGTCGTCACTTCGACGGCGCGGTGTTGAAATCGACCTTGGGCGCGGTCGAAATCTCCTTCTCGTTCTCGACCGTGAAGTTCGGCTTCTCCTTGTAGCCGAAGGCCATGGCGGTGAGGTTGGTCGGGAAGGAGCGGATGGTGACGTTATAGTCCTGCACCGACTTGATGTAGCGGTTGCGCGCCACCGTGATGCGGTTCTCGGTGCCTTCGAGCTGCGACATCAGATCGTGGAACAGCGCGTCCGATTTCAGCTGCGGGTAATTCTCGGTGACGACGAGCAGGCGCGACAGCGCGCTCGACAATTCGCCCTGGGCGGCCTGGAATTTCTGGAACGCGGCCGGATCGTTCAGCACCTCGGGCGTCGCCTGGATGCTGCCGACCTTGGCGCGGGCATTGGTGACGCCGAGCAACACGTCCTTCTCCTGCTGCGCGAAGCCCTTCACCGAGTTGACGAGGTTGGGCACGAGGTCGGCGCGGCGCTGATACTGGTTCACGACCTCGGACCAGTTCGCCTTGATCTGCTCGTCCTCGGTCTGGATCGCATTGTAGCCGCAATTGGTGAGGCTCAAGGTGGCAAGCGCCGCGAGCACGGTAAGAAATCTGCGCATCAAAATCTCCGAGGAACGTCAAGAGGTCACGATTGCAGCGAAGGTAGCAGAACAAATCATCGAGTAAGCGAGGAAAAGCGGATAGCCGGCAATTTTTGGCACTGCGGTCATTCCGGGGCGTCGCGACGCGACGAACCCGGAATCTCGAGGTTGCGGCGCGAGATTCCGGGTCCGCTCGCTGTTCGCGAGCGCCCCGGAATGACGGCATACACTCAGACCGCCTCCTTCGCAGCTTTAATCGCCTGCCACACCTTCTGCGGCGTGAGCGGGGTGTTGAGCTGGGTGATGCCGAGCTCGGCGAGCGCATCCATCACGCCATTGGTGATGCAGGGCGGGCCGCCGATGGCTCCGGATTCACCGCAGCCCTTGGCGCCCAGCGGATTGGTGCGGCAGGGCGCGGAATCATCCAGCGTCACGCTGAGCGGCGGCACGTCGGTGGCGCGCGGGATGCAGTAGTCCTGGTAGGTCGCGGTCAGGAGCTGGCCCGCGGCATCATAAGCCACGCCCTCGAACAGCGCCTGCCCGATGCCCTGCGCGACGCCGCCATGGATCTGGCCGGTGACCAGCATCGGGTTCACGGCGACACCGACGTCGTCGACCGTGGTGTAGCGCACCACGCGGCTCTCGCCGGTGTCGGGATCGATCTCGACCTCGCAGATATGCGTGCCGTTCGGCCAGCTCGGCCCGTCCACCTCGCCCTCGCTGTCGACCGAGAGCTTTGCGCCGGCCTCCTTGCTGGCGATGTCGAACAGGCTGATGCGGCGGTCGGTGCCGACCACGGTGAGGAAGCCGTCGCGATATTCGATGTCCGCGACCGAGGTCTCCAACAAATTCGAGGCCTTCTCGCGCGCCTTCTGGATCATGTCGTTGGCGGAGACCGCAACCGCCGTGCCGCCGACGAACAGCGAGCGCGAGCCGACGCTGCCGAAGCCGGTGGCGAGATCGGTGTCGCCCTGCACCACGTCGATCCTGTCCATGGGAATGCCGAGCGATTCCGAGATCATCTGGGTGTAGGTGGTCGCAAGCCCCTGCCCCATCGCCATGGTGCCGGAATGCAGGACGACGCGGCCTTCCGCGGTCGCATGCAGCGAGACCTTCTCGGTGTGCGCGCGGCCGCCGGTCCATTCGATATAGCTGGTGAGCCCGCGGCCGTAGAGCAGGCCCTTCTTCTTCGCCGCGCGCTTGCGGGCATTGAAGCCGTCCCAGTCGGCGAGCTTTGCCGCGCGATCGAGCATGTGGGCGAAGGCGCCGGAGTCATAGACCTGGCCGACCGCATTGGTGTAGGGCAATTGCGCCGGCTTGATGTAGTTCACCTTCCGGATCGCGCGCGGATCCATGCCGATCTTGCGCGCGGCGGCGTCGAAAAGCCGCTCGACGATGAACACCGCCTCGGGCCTGCCGGCGCCGCGATAGGCGCCGACGGGCGCGGTGTTGGTCATGACCGTCTTGACCTCGAAATGCACCAGCGGCAGGTCGTAGACGCCGGTCTGCACGAACGGCCCGAGCACCAGGGGGATGATGTTGCCCGCGCCCGACATGTAGGCGCCGGTGCCGCCCACCGAGCGCACGCGATAGGCCAGCACCCTGCCCTTTTCATCGAGCGCGAATTCCGCGGTCGAGGTGAGGTCGCGGCCATGGGTGCCGCCGACGAACTCGTCGGTCCGGTCGCCGCGCCAGCGGATCTTCTTGCCCAGTTTCACCGCGGCATAGGCGACGATGCCGTCTTCGGGATAGACATTGGTCTTCTGGCCGAAGCCGCCGCCGATGTCGCCGACCAGGACGCGCACCGAATCCTTCGGCCGCTTCAGGATGGCTTCCGCCAGCACGTCGCGGGTCGAGCCCGGCGTCTGCGACTGCACATGGAGCGTGAGCCGCCCGCTCTTCTTGTCGACCTCGGCAATGGTCGAACGCGGCTCCATCGCCGACGGCACCAGGCGCTGGCTGACGAGATCGAGCGAAACCGTGTGCGCGGCGCCGGCAAAGGCCGCCTCGACCTTGGCCGCATCGCCATAGCTCATGGCGGCCACCACATTGTCCGGCGCCTCCGGCCAAACCGCCGGCGCACCCGGCCTGGTCGCCGCAATCGGATCGACCACCGCGGGCAGCTCCTGATACTCGACGACGATCGCCTCGGCCGCCTCCTGCGCCAGCGTGCGCGAGCTCGCGACCACGGCCGCGACCGCCTCCCCGGCAAAGCGCACCACCTCGTGAGCGAGCAGCCGCCGCGGCGGCACCGTCATCGGCTTGCCGTCCGGCCGCTTGAAGATGTTGAGCGTCGGGATGGTGCCGATGTCGTCCTTGACCAGGTCGGCGCCGGTGAACACGGCTTCCACGCCCGGCATGTCGATCGCGGCCTTGGCGTCGATCGAGACGATCCTGGCGTGGGCATGCGGCGAGCGCAGCACATGCAGCCACAGGGTCGCATCGGCCGGCTTGTCGTCGATGAACTGTCCCTTCCCGGTGAGCAGTCTCTGATCTTCCAAACGCTTGACCGGCTGGCCCGCCCCGAAACGCAAATTGCCGGGAAGAATATTCATCCGCTATGTCCTCGAGTCTTTTTGGGTTTGGGCGGGGTTTTAGCGGATTTGCAGCGCGAAACAACCGCTGGCTCCGTCATTCCGGGGCGCGCGCAAGCGCGAACCCGGAATCTCGAGATTCCGGGTTCGGTGCTACGCACCGCCCCGGAATGACGGTGCCAAGATGCTCAAAGAAGCGTCAGCCAACCTCCCGCAACACCGCCTCCACCGCCCTGCGTGCGTCCGCACCTACCGGAGCCTGGGGCGGGATCGGGTCGCCGACGTCATAGCCCTGGATGGCAAGGCCCGCCTTGATGCAGGCCGCGAGGTTGTAGCGGGCGAAGGCCTCGTTGACGCGCCACAATTTGCGCTGGAGCACCATCGCCTCCTCCCAGCGCTGGCGCCGGCAGAGATTGTAGAGCTCGACGCTCTGGCGCGGGATGATGCAGGCGGGCCCGGCCATCCAGCCCTGCCCGCCGATCAGCATCACCGCCGCCGGAATATGGGCGGAGGCCGAGAACACGCGGATGTTATCGCCGCAGCGGTTCATGATCGAGAGCAGCCGCCCGGTATTGGTCGAGGCGTCCTTGATATAGCCGATGCGCGGATGGGCGGCGAGGCGCTCGATCACGTCGAGCGACAGGTCGGAGCGCTGGAATTGCGGGTTTGTGTAGATCACGACGGGGATGTCGACGGCGTCCGCGATGGCGCGGAAATAGGATTCCACCTGCGCGTCAGCGAGCGGGAAATAGGCCTCCAGGATCGCGAGAATGCCGTCGGCTCCGAGCTTCTGGTAAGCTTTCGCCTGGGCGACGGCGTCAGCGGTCGCCGTCGACACCACGCCGGCCACAACAGGCACGCGGCCCTGCGCGGCCTCGATCGTCGCCTGCACGACAGCGGTCCGCTGCTCGCCATTGAGATAGGCGAATTCACCGGTCGAGCCGAGCGGCGTCAGGCCATGCACGCCGGCCTTGATGAGGTCGTCGCAGAGGCTGCCGAGCACACCCGTGCGGACCGTGCCGTCGGCCTCGACGGGCGAGACAAGATAGGGAAAGACACCGTGGAAATCGGACATGCGGTTAAAGGTCTTTCGATCCGGAGCAGCCGCTGGCTCATCTTGCGCGAACGCTGAGAAACCGCAAATATCTGAGCCAGTTCAGCACATCAAGGACATTCGAGAAACATGCAGTTCGATGACGTCATTCTCGGTCGCCGGAGCATTCGCGGTTACAAGCCTGATCCGGTGCCTAAGGCCCTGATCGAGGAAATCATCGGTCTGGCGATGCGGGCACCGTCGTCGATGAACACGCAGCCGTGGAATTTCTACGTCGTGACCGGCGAGCCGCTGGACCGGATCCGCGCCGGCAACACCGAGCGGATGGTGGCCGGCGTACCGCAGTCGCGCGAGTTTCGCACAGGTCAACCCTTCGCGGGTCAGCACCGCGACCGGCAGGTTGCGGTCGCCAAGCAATTGTTCGCGGCGATGGGGATCGCGCGCGACGACAAGGAGAGGCGCCAGGACTGGGTGCTGCGCGGCTTTCGGCAGTTCGACGCGCCGGTCTGTGTGATCATCACCTATGACCGCGTGCTCGACGGCAGCGACGATACGCCGTTCGACTGCGGGGCGGTGGCGACCGCGCTCGTCAACGCCGCCTGGTCGCGCGGGCTGGGTGCCGTGATCAACAGCCAGGGCATCATGCAGTCGCCTGTCGTGCGCGAGCACGCCGGAATAGCCGACGATCAGGTCATCATGAAAAGCATTGCGCTCGGCTGGCCCGATGAAAGCTTCCCGGCGAATGCCGTCGTGTCCGAGCGCAAGTCCGTCACCGAGGCCACGGTGTTCGTCGGCTTCGACGAATAGGGCGCACGCGCTGGAGAAGGCGGCATGCTCAACAAGGGCCGCCGCCAACCGGGCCACATGGCGTTCACGGCAGGAAGTAGAACGGATTCGGCACCTTGAAGGTCATCTCGGCATGGCCGCCCGCAAGGTCGCTCTTCTGGTCGCCGATATTGGCGATGATGACGAAACCCTTCGCCTCGATGTCGATGCGGGCGGCGGTCTTGTGGTTGGACACGCTGCCGTTGCCGGTGGGATCGCGCATATAGAGATGATCGCGGGCAACGGGGCCGTAGCCGGCGCGGTCGAGATTGCGCAGCGTATAGGCGCTCGCCATCTCGTCGCGGTGCCTGCTCTCCCGGCGTCCGGTGACGAAGAACACCTCGACCTTGCTGCAGCCGTCCGCCTGGCCGACGCAGCGTGCGGCATTGTAGAGCTGAAGCGTCGGCGCAATCGCCTGCGCCAGCGCGCTCTGCTCCCAGTCGAGATCGCCGCAGGCGTCGCCGGTCTCGAAGTCGCAAGCGCCGCCGCCGATGAACGCGAAATCGTCCTGGTAGATGCGCGGCCAGTTCGACAGCGAGGTCTCGTCGATGTCGAGCACGATCGCGGGCCGTGCGACCTGCGGCGCCCGCGCCGCGACCCAGCGCTGCGCATCGGCAAGCACCTTGGCGACATCGTGCTCATAGGCGGTACAGCGGTAGTACACCAGCTGCTTCTTGAAGACATCGATGTTGGTGGGCTCGCCGAGATCGGGCACGGGAAATGCGGCGGCGGTGTCGCAGCCGAGCCTGGGATCGACTGGGCCGGCCGGCAGCGGGGCCTGCTGCGCATGCGCGAAGCCAAGCGCAAGCACCGGAACGACGAGCATCGCAATGGCTGTCCGCAGCATGGGGGCGCTCCATGGATGGCGACATCCCGCATACTATCAGGAGTTGAACCATTTGCGACAGTACCGCGGCCGCTTCACGGCCGCGCGCTGGCCTGCTCCTTGATCCAGGCCTCCACCGCCGGCAAGGCACGGGATTTCAGGTCGGCGGCGATCGCGATGGTCTCGACCGCGCGGGCCGTCATCACCTTACCGCCGCTGGTCGCCTGCGCGGGCGCGAATTGCAGGAGCTCGGCGGCGTGGCCACCGTCGCTGAAACTGGTCATCAGATTGGGGATGAACGAGTCGCGGAACGACGGGCCGAGCTTTGCCGCGAGCGCCTCGTAATGCTTCTGCACGAAATCCCAGGCGACCTCCGGTTGCTCGCCGGCGGACGCCACCGTCGAGATGACGCCGCCGATGATGGTGTTGGGCAGCTCGTCGGTGAGCGTCAGGGCCAGCGTCTCGCGCGCCAGCACGGGATCGCGCGCGCTTGCCGCGGCGAAGTAGTAGCGCAGGCGCTCATTGGTCGCGGTGGCCTTGCGCGCCATGGACAGCAGCGCCTCATAGGTCGGCTTGTCGGCCGATATGCCGACCACATGCATCACCGGATCCCGCAAGGCGGTGGGAAGCGCGTTCGGATCCTGCCGGAAGCGCTCGAAGCGGCGCTTCGCCTCGGCGACGATGTCGCCATCGCCGAAATCGCCGAGCGCGCGGATCAGGCTCGCCCGCAACAACGCCTCGTCGTCGTCGGGGGCGGCGGCGCCGTCCCAGCCCAGCCGGTCGAACGCCGGATGCAAGGTGGCGCGCGCAAACGCCTGCAGGCTGGGCCGCTCGCTGCGGTCGCGCGCCAGGCGATTGAGATGGGCGAGCGAGCCGATCACCTGGTCCCAGACGGCGCGCTGATCATTGGGCGCGAGCCTGCCGATCAGCGCCAGATAAGACGGCGCCTCGGTGCGGCCGGCCTGCACCAGCGCCCAGCTGTCGGCGAGGAAATCGACGCGGTCTTCCGGCGTCATCGCGGCAAGCGATTTCACCAGCGCGGCGCGGTCGGTCGGGCCATACTCGACCCGGTAATAGCCGATATCGCCGAGATTGACCTTGATCGGATCGCCGCAATGGCCGGCCGCGACATCGGCGGTGCCATTGAGCAGGAACGTCTCGGCGTCGCGTCCACCGACCAGGCCGAGCCGCACCGGCAGCCGCCAGCTGCGCGGCGGCAGGCCGGCCTCGCCATTGCCCGCGCTCGACGACCGCGGCGGCACGATCGCAAAGCGCTCCTGGTTCAGGCGAAGCTGCTGCTTCCTGCCATCGCAACGGGTCTCCGCGATCACCAGCGGCACACCGTCCTGCTCGGTGAACGACGCCGCGATCGACGCCACCGGCTTGCCGGTCGCGGCCTCGAGCGCCTGCCAGAGGTCGGCCGTCGTCGCATTGCCAAGCGCATGCGCGGCCATGTAGCGGCGCAGGCCGTCGCGGAAGGCGTTTTCGCCGAGATAGTTCTCCAGCATGCGCAGGAAGGCCTGGCCCTTGTTGTAGGTGATGCCGTCGAAGGCGGTCATCGCCTCGCTCTCGTCATTGACCTTCTGCTGGATCGGGTGCGAGGTGCGGCGCGCGTCGAGTGACATGGCATATTGCTTCTGGCCGTAGCCGTTGAGCCAGGTGTTCCATTGCGGATAGAAGTGCTCCGCCGCCCGTTCCTGCATCCAGCTGGCAAAGCCCTCATTGAGCCAGAGATTGTCCCACCAGCCCATGGTGACGAGATCGCCGAACCATTGATGCGCCATCTCATGGGCCAGGATGCTGAAGATGCCGCGCCGGGCGCTGTCGGCGCTGGTCGCGGGGTCGAACAGCAGCCTGCTTTCGAAAAAGGTGATGCCGCCCCAATTCTCCATGGCGCCGCCGAAGCCGCCGGGCACCGCAATCAGATCGAGCTTGGGCAGCGGATAGGGGGTGCCGAAATAATCATTGTAGAAGCCGAGCAGCTTGACCGCATTATCGAGGGCAAAGCGGCCCTGCTCGCTCTTGCCCTGCGTGGTGACCACGCCGACGGTGACGCCGTCCGCATTCGCGGTGATGCGCTCGAGCTCGCCGGCCGTGAACACGAACAGATAGCTCGACATCTTCGGCGTCGGCGCGAAGCTGACCCGCCTCTCGGACGCCGAGATCGCCTCCTCGCGCGCAACCGGCATGTTGCCGACGGCGAGAAAATTCGAAGGCACCGTGGCGGTTAGCGTAAAGGTCGCCTTGAAGGCCGGCTCGTCCCAGCAGGGGAAGATGCGCCGCGCGTCGGCAGGCTCCAGATGGCTCGAGATCATCCGCTTCGTGCCCTGCGCGGTCGGGTAGTCGGCATAATAGAGCCCGCGCGCGAAGGAGTTGATCTTGCCGGCAAAGACGATGCGCAGCCGGTGCGGGCCCGCCGCCAGCGGCTCGCGCAGGGTCAGCGTCACGGTCTCGCTGGCCGCATCGAGGCTGATCTCCGGACGCGTCTTGTCGTCGACGGTCGCCTCGGCAAGCGTCATGTTCACCGCATTCAGCACCAGGTGCGTGGTCGGCTCGCGCACATCGATGTCGATCACCTCGCTGCCCGAGACCGTCAGCTCCTTTGCATCAGGCGTCAGCTCGATGGCATAATTTCGGGGCACCACCGTCTTGGGCAGCCGGCCGGGGGTGGTGTCGAAGGAATAGGCGGCGTCCGCATGCGCGCCGCCGCAGAGACAGGCGAGCCAGAACAGGCTTGCGAGCGCTGCGCGCGGGAGCGAAGCAGGTTTGCGGGCTAAAGCGTCTGTCACAGGCCTCATGTTGCCTTCCGTGTTAACCATCCGGCCCTGTATCCGACCCCATGCGGGGCGGGAGTACGGCGGCTGGGCTATTTTTTGCGCATAATTCAGTCATTCTTTTGCCCCGCTGGAAATGAATTATCCTCGTCACTAGTGTTTGGTACTCCTCTCGAAATTCGCAAGCGGCCCCATTCGGGTGGAGACAGGAAAGAGCGACGTCGGTATCGCGTATGGAGACGCTCTACGATTTGCTCGGCGCGCTGCCGCGCGACGACGCCGAAGCTCTACGAGCCGCCTTCCGTCAGGCGGTGAAGGGGGCTCATCCCGATCTCAACCCGGGTGACCCCGATGCCGGAAAGAAATTCCGCCAGATCGTGCGCGCGCAGGAAATCCTGCTCGATAGCGAACAGCGCGCCGCCTACGACCATCTCCTGGAGCTCGCCCGGGTCGAGGAGGTCAAACAGACCCGCGCCGGAAAAATCCACCGGCTTGCCTCCTGGGTGATGGCGCTGGCCGGAGCCTCGGCCGTTTCCATTGCCGGCCTTGCGGTGGTTGCGCTGTTGTGGACCAGCACCGAGCCCTCCGCCGGCACCGATCTTGGCGCGGACGAGCCCGCCCCGACCAAGGTCGCCGCCCTGCCGGAGCCATCCTCGCCTGCGTCCCCTTCAGCCACGTCGCCCTCACCTGCAGAGGCAGCGCCAGCGGCAGCAACGGTCGACGACGCGCTGCCGCCGCTTGGACCCCCACTCGACATCACCCCGCCCGCCGCCGGGGAGTTCGAGCGCCTCCACGGCTTCGACCGCGCCTTCGCCGACATCTCCCATGCCCGGCGGCCGGAGCGGGGTGGCCATGCCATGAGCCTCAGGAAGAAGGGTCCGGTTGCAGCGGAGAGCACCGCCGTACCCATGCCACCGCGGCGAACGGCGGCAAACGACCTCTCCCGCCAGGAAAGCGCCGCGTTCAATCCGCGGCCTTGAGGCGCCATCAGACCAGAGATTTTGATCGTCATTCCCAGGCGATGCGATAGCATCGAAGCCGAATCTCGAGATTTCGGCTTCGGTCCGTCCGGACCGCCCCGGAATGAGCAGACTTGGGTGAGCATGGCCCGACGCACCGGCAGCGCCGATCTTCCTCTGCATGGCGGCAGGGTTCCACCCTGGCTTGCCACCCGCATGGCCTCGCTCGGCGCGATCATGACGCAGGCGATCGTGCACCATTACGGACGTGACGAGTTCCTGCAGCGGCTCTCGCATCCGTTCTGGTTTCAATCCTTCGGCGCCGTCATGGGGATGGACTGGCATTCCTCCGGCATCACCACCAGCGTGATCGGCGCGCTGAAACGGGGGCTGGCGCCGCTCGCCGGCGAGCTCGGCATCCATGTCTGCGGCGGACGCGGGCAGCATTCGCGCAAGACGCCGGACGAGCTGCGGCTGCTCGCCGAGCGCACAGGCTTCGACGGCGCCAGGCTGACGCAGGCGAGCCGTCTCGTCGCCAAGGTCGACAGCGCCGCGGTGCAGGACGGGTTTGACCTCTATCTGCACGGCTTCTTCGTCACCGATGACGGCAAATGGACCGTGGTGCAGCAGGGCATGAACGGCGAGGCGCGCCAGGCGCGGCGCTATCACTGGCATTCACGCGATCTGCGCGATTTCGTCGACGCCCCGCACAGCGCCATCGACGGGAGGCCTGCGGGCGAGATCGTCAATCTCACCGACCACCGCGCCAAGGTTTCGCGTGGCGCGCAGCTCGATCTGTTGAGCGCGCTCGGGCCGGACCGCATCGTCGCCGAATATGAAGCGCTGACCAGCGAGGCGCCGGCGCAGCCGCTGCTGCCGCATCTGGTGATGCCGGCGCATCACGACGTCAGGCCGAAGGACGTGTTCGTGCGACGCCTGCATGCGACGCTGGCGGCAGCCGACGCGCAGGCACCATCCGATTTCGCCGATCTGCTGCTGACGCCGGGCGTCGGCGCGCGCACGGTGCGATCGCTCGCCATGGTCGCGGAGGTCGTGCATGGCGCGCCCTACCGCTTCCAGGATCCCGCGCGTTTTTCGCTCGCCCATGGCGGCAAGGACCGGCATCCCTTCCCGGTGCCGATCAAGGTCTATGACGAGACCATCCGCGTGCTGAAAAGTGCCGTGCAGAACGCCAGGCTCGGTCGCGAGGAAGAGCTTGCCGCCATCAGGCGCCTCGACGAGCAGGCCCGCCGGCTGGAGCGCACCGCCACCGGCCCCTCCTTCGAGGCCTTTGTCGCGGCCGAGCGCGCGATGTCGCCCGAGCTCGACGGGCGCAGCGTGTTCGGCTGGGAGCGCGATCGCCTCGATCGCGCGGTCGCGGCAAAGGCGCGACGTGACGGGTAGCCATGCCGGCACGAAGCGCAGGCGCTCTCGCCTATCGGACGAAGGCCGGCCGGCTCGAGGTGCTGCTGGTGCATCCGGGCGGACCGTTCTGGGCCAACAAGGATGACGGGGCGTGGTCCATCCCCAAAGGCGAGTTCGAGCCAGCCGAGGATCCGCAGGACGCGGCGCGGCGAGAGTTTGCCGAAGAGCTTGGCGTGGCGCTCTCCGGCGCGCTACAGCCGCTCGGTGACATTCGCCAGCGCGGCGGCAAGGTCGTCGAGGCTTTCGCGGCCGAGCTCGACCTGAACGCCGACGCCATCACCAGCAACACCTTCGAGATCGAATGGCCGCCCCGAAGCGGCAGGCGCCGGAGCTTTCCGGAAGTCGATCGCGCCGCCTGGTTCGACCTCGCCACCGCGCGCCGGAAGATCAACGCGGCGCAGCGGGAGTTTTTGGACCGGCTCGAGGCGATGCTCGACAGGCAATAAAGTGAACGGCCGTTCCCCGTTCCCGGATCAGCTCGACGGCACGCCCGCGGAATAAAAGGCTGGGCCGGATCGCGCCGCCGCCGGCGGCTGGCCGGCCGCCGGTCTCAAATAGGGCCGCCGGAACCGCAAAAACGGCTTCTCGATATACGCGTAGGACAGCTGCGCCATCAGGACGACGACCGGAAAAAAAGCCGCGCTCGCAGCGACGGCGACCGGCAACGGCGTTTCGCGCGGCACGAGCGGCCAGAGCAGCCCCACGACCAGCACGCTGTGGATCATATAGATCGAATAGGACAGCTCGCCGAGCCGAGCCAGCGCATCGGACGCCCGACCGGTGAACCTCAATGACATGGTGTCATAACACATGATCAGGCAGCCGTAGCTCGCCCCTTCGAACAGGGGCAGCCACACCCAATGCGACGATGAGGATGTCTGCGGAAATGCATCAAAGCAGCCACCGGCCAGATTGAGCCAGTGGAAGGTCAGAAGCACGAGGGTTGCCGTTGCCGCCAGCAGCGCTCCACGATGGTCGCGCAGCAGTGATGTCTTGGATAGCTCGTAGAACAACATGCCCATCACGAGCTGGTCGGCGCGGCCGAGGATCGACCAATAGGCAAAGTATTCGACCGATCCGGTCTCGAACCACAACACGGCACGCGCGACGACGCAGGCAACGAGAATGGCAATCAGCGTCGCGTTCGCCGCACGATCGCCACGTTGCGTGCGCAGCCAGTGCAGAGCGGGAAACACCAGATAGAATTGAAGCTCGATGGCGAGCGACCACGATGCTCCCGGCCACTCGGTCGCAACGATGACGCCGCGAATGAGCGCGCCGAGCGTGTAATGCGCGGTCGCAGCGTAGACGGCGTACATCACGGCGAACAGAGGCAGCAGCCGGCACGCCCTGTTCCAGAGGAAATTCCGGACGTCGATCTCTTGGCCATCGGTCAACTTGGCAAACAAATAGCCGCTCAACGCCATGAACAGCGCGATGCCGGTGTGCCCTTCCTCGAACCAGGAAAGCACCATCCAGAATGGATGATATTGCGGGGGCACGTAGAAGTGCAGCACGTGCCAGCAATAGACGAGGATCGCGGCGACGCCGCGGATGTGATCGAGGCCCTGGTAGTAGGCGCCGTTCGACGCTTTCATCGGAATTCCTGGCCTTAGCTAGAGCCAGGGCCCATTTGCGCGCTCGACTTGCGTCGGTCCGTGGGCGCCGCGACGGTCTCCGGCTGGTCGTGAAAGAAAGACCGGGCGATGTGATCGCCCGGTCCTGAGAACGCCGAGGGCTTACTTCAGAGAGGTATTGATCGCGTCGAACTTGCCACTGACGGTGGTGCCGAGGCCGTTGACCACGGCTATGATCGCCAGCGAGATGCCCGCCGCGATCAAGCCGTATTCAATGGCGGTGGCACCAGCCTCATTCCGCCAAAACCTCAAAATCAAACTTTTCATGGCCCTGCCCTTTGAGATTTTCCAGGAGCGAATACCCAAGCTCCGGTTGCACAACCTAACCTCGACGTCTAAAGCCCGTATTAATGCGGGACCGGGAACTGCCTCCGGCTTTTCGATACAATTGCCTTAAAATGCCGGGCACCCACGACGCTTTGGCGGACGTGACGCGCGGCGAACCGGCTGTCAGCGCGCAAGATCCCGACTTTCGCCGAGGAACTGGTCGACTGCGCCGAACACCTGCCAGCGGTTCTTTTCCAGGAACGGCGAATGCGTGCCCTCGCCGATCTCGACCCAGCGGCGATAGGGCGCCGATGTCAGCCTGCCGAACACCGCGCGCGACATCTCCAGCGGGCAGTCGCGGTCCCATTCGGCGTGCACGATCAGGACAGGGACGGTGATACGCTCCGGCTCATAGAGCGGCTTGCCGGCGGCCCAATATTCGCGGCTGTCGAGCACGGTGCCGTTGGCCGCGATCAACTGCCCTGCGCCGGGGCCGGCCTGCCCGGTGGCGAAGGTCGCATCGGCCCAGGCCTCGAACCAGGCCTCCGGCAACAGCGCATCGCGGTGCTGCTCCGGCACGCCGTTCAGCCAGCGCGCCTTCGCAGCCGAACGGTCGACGATGCGATAGGCGCCGAGTGTGCCGCCGCTATCGGCAAGACTCGGGGTCTCGCGCAGCCATTGCGGCGCGATCAGGACCAGCTTGTTGACGGCATCGGGCTGCTCGATCGTGTAGCGCGACATCAGGCTGGTGCCCCAGGACCAGCCGATCAGGTTGATCTTCGCCAATCCGCTGCGCGCGCGAATGAACTCGACGGCACTTGCGACATCGCGCACCGCGACCGGCGTCCGCACCACTGGCGCATTGTCTTTTGCCGGCGCATTCATCTCCGGCGGGCGCGTCGAATGGCCGTAGCCCCTGACATCGACCAGATAGACGTCGTTCCCGCGGTCCGCGAGATGATCCATCCAGGACTTTCCATCAAGCGGCAGGTCGAACGTGGTCGAAGCGGGATAGGTCGAGCCGGCGACGAACAGGATGGTGTTGTCGGGCGCAAAGCGCTCCAGGTCCGCGCGGCGCTTGTTGCGGACGAACAGGCGGATGCCGGGGGTATCGCTCTCGATCATCATCTCGTCGAGGATAGAGCTCATCTTCGCTGCTCCTTCAGACAAAGCGCCAGTCGAACTGCTCGCCGCGGCGTGTAACATGCCCGGCCGAGCTGTCGGCAAAATGGGCGGTGAACACCGTCGCCTCGGTCTCGGCCGCGTTCTCCAGCAGCCAGCGCCGCGAGGCAATGGCCTGCGCCGCGTTCTCGCAGAAGCGGCTGTTCCAGTCGGGGCGGAACACCTGCAGCGGCTGGTGCATGACATCGCCCGAGAACAGCGCGCGGGCGCCGGCATCTTGTAGCTCGATCGCGACATGGCCGACGCTGTGCCCCGGGGTAGGACGAAACGTCAATCCATCGCCGACCGCGCCCGCGCCGTCGACGATCTCCGCCTGCCCGCTCTCGACCACCGGCAGCACGCTGTCCTCGTAGACGCCGGCGTTGAAGCCCTGGCGTCCTGCGGGGCCGCGCCAATGATCATATTCCGCCTTCGAGAACAGATAGCGCGCGTTCGGGAAGGTCGGCACCCAGCGGCCGTCGACGAGATGCGTGTTCCAGCCGCAATGATCGACATGCAGATGCGTGCACATGACATAATCGACCGCCTCGGGCGCGACGCCGGCCTCCTTCAGACGCGCGAGGAAGGGATGGTTCTGCTGATGAAAGCGCGGCAGCTCCGGGCGGTTCTTGTAATTGCCGCCGCAGCAATCGATCAGGATGGTGTGATGGCGCGTCCTCACGACCCAGCTGTGCACGCTGGCGATGAAGCGCCCGGCGTCCGCATCGAAGCAGGCCGGAATCATCAGCCCGCGATGCCGCTCCAGCACCGCCGGATCCCAATCCGGAAACAGGAAGTCCGGCGCAAAGCCCGGTCCGTAGGTCTCGATCACACGGGTGACCGAGACCTCGCCCACGTGGTGGCCATTCATGTTCGAACCTCTTCCGTCCTGGCCCGACGATCTCCGCCCGGCGAAGCCACCTTGCCTCTCTGAGGGATGCCGTGTGATAACTGAAATCGATAGATGGCATATGAGGCATAATTTCGATGGATATCAATGCCCATAACCTGCCTTTGCTGGCATCCCTCAGCGTCCTGCTCGACGAGCGCAACGTGACGCGCGCTGCGGAGCGGCTCGGCATCAGCCAGCCCGCGCTGTCGGCGCAGCTCGCCCGGCTGCGCGACGTGTTCGGCGATCCGCTCCTGACGCCGGCGGCTTCCGGCAAGGGCATGGTGATCACGCCGCGCGGCCTGCAGCTGAAGGAGCCGCTGCGCAAGGCGCTGCGGCAGCTCGACGATGTCGTGAGCCAACGCGAGCGCTTCGACCCGAAGACGTCGGAGCGGACGTTTGCGATCGGAGCCAACGACAACGCAACCGCCATCATCGCGCCGCGGCTGATCCATGCCCTCGAGCAAAACGGCGCCGCGCGGATTCGCCTCGCGTTCCGTGCCGCCAGTCTGTCCGCGGTGACCGACCAGCTCGAGCAGGGCGAACTCGATGTGGCGCTGGTCTCGCGCAATGGGCTGCCGGCCGGCCTGCCGCATCGGCCGCTTCTCGAGGAGCGCTTCATGATGGCCCAACGCAAGGGTCACCCGCGGGGCGCGCGGGCGCCGTCGCTGAAGGAATATGCCGCGCTCGAGCATGTCATCGTTTCCGGCGAGGGCGGCGGTTTTCGCGGCTTCATCGACGACGCGCTAAAAGCAAAGCGCCTGAAGCGGCATGTCGCGGTCTCCGTGCAATATTACAGCGTCGTACCGGCGATCCTGCAGGGCAGCGACTTCGTCTGCACCCTGCCCGCGCGCTTTCTCGATCGCTATGCCAACATGCTGACCGTGCTGCCGCTGCCCTTCGATGCCGGCCGTTTCAATTTGTACGCCGCCTGGCACGCGCGTTTCGACAACGATCCCGGCCATGCCTGGCTGCGCGAGCAACTTACGTCCTGCGCCAGAGATTGAGGCGTGTGCTATGCCTGCCTCATCGCATGGCAGATGCCGCGCTCGAAATCCCGGTAGGCCGAGAGCGCGTGGCCGTCGGCGAAAGGCAGGATCTGCATCATGATCACGCCCGCAACCCGCATGCTGGGGTCGATCCAGTAATAGGTGTTGAACAACCCCGCCCAGGTGAGGCTGCCCGCCTTGCGACCGTCGGTGACGGGATCGAGATTGATCATGTGGCCGAGCCCCCAGCGCAGGCGCTTGCCGGGGAAGAAATCCACGTCGTTCGACAGCGCCGGATTGGTCGTCTTCATATGGCCGGCCTCGAGATTGCCGATCTGGTTCTCGGCCATCAGCGCCACGGTCCCCGGGCGCAGGATCTCGGCTCCGCGCAGGCTGCCGCCGTTGAGGAGCGCCTGCAGCAGGGTCAGATAATCCGGCGCGCTGGAGTAGATGCCGCCGCCACCGGAGAAACTGCTCTGCGGCACCTGCTTCTCCAGCGGCTGCGGCACCAGACGGCCGCTCGTCTCGCGCACATGCAGGCTCGCCTCGCGTGCGCGCTGTTTCTCGCTCAGCGAGAAACCGGTGTCGTTCATGCCGAGCGGGCCCGTGATGTGATCGCGGAAGTAACGGTCGAGCGGCTGCCCGCTCGCGATCTCCACCATGCGGCCGACATTGTCGAGACTGCCGCCATAGGCCCACCCCATGCCGGGCTCGAACAACAACGGCCGGCGCGGCAAGTCCTTGTGCTGATGCGCAACCCTCAGATAGCGCACCACGCTCTCGTCCCACAGCGGATAGCTGAAGCCCGAGGTATGCGACAGCAATTGCCGCAACGTGACCGGACGATGCGCCGCGCGCAGCTGCGGCACGCCTTTCGGATCGAAACCGGTCAGCACCTCCACGGCGGCGAGCGATGGATCGACATTCGCGGCCGGCTCGTCCAGCTTCAGCCGGCCCTGCTCGACCAGTTGCAGAGCCGCAACCGAGGTCAACAGCTTCACCATCGAGGCGATGCGGAACACGGTATCGCGCGGCATGCGCGTGCCGTTGGCCATATGGCGAAAGCCGAATGCGCCCTCATAGAGCAGCCTTTCACCATTGGCCGCCATGGCGACGACGCCGGGAATCTCCCGCGCCTCCACCTTGGTCGCCAGAGCGCGATCGATGTCCACGCCCCGAAGGGGCTCATACATCGGCGCTGCAAAGGCCGCGGCAGGGCGGAGCGGCATCACGCCCGCCGCCGCGCATCCGATCGTCCGCAACAACGCCTCACGCCGCGTAAGAACGCCCATGGCGCTTCCTGCAGGCTGACTCGAAATCGCGCCGAGCTTACCCCAGTTTTGCGGATTCGTCGAAGCCCTCGCGGCGCCTGCCCACTAGAACATCGTATTGGTGTTGGCGGAGGTGTCGGGGACCGGCTGCACGACGTCCCAATGCTCGACGATCTTGCCGTTCTCCAGTTTGAAGATGTCGATAATGGCGTTGCCCTTGGTGCCGGGCTCGCGCACGGCATGGACATGCAGGATGACGTAGTCGCCGTCCACGAAGGAGCGCTTGATCTCGCTGTGGGAGTTCGGAAATTTCTCGCGCAGGAAGGCGATGAATTTGCGGAAGCCCTCCGGACCGTCCTGCGCATTGGGATTGTGCTGCGTATAGCGGTCGCCGACATAGGCGAGCGCCGCATCGGCATCCTTCTGGTTCAGCCCCTTGTCATAGAAGGCCAGCACCGCCTGCCGGTTGCCCTCCTCCTGCGCGGTGGTGGCGTTGGCTGCGACACCAGGCGCTGCAAGCGCAACAAGAACAAGGGCGGCGGCCAGCCGGCCCGGCCGGAAGAGTGAACGCATGAGGAAAGCTCCGAGGAATGACGCATCATTGGCGCGGGGCAACCCCGCGCCGGAACAAGGATAATTTCGGGATGCGGAGGCGGGAAGAGCGCACCTGAAGCTCACAAGGTATCCCGCAGAAACCTGACGCCCATATGGAGCAGATCTCATTTTGCGCCCCCAAGGCCCTGAATCTGGATGATGGAATCGTGGAGCTGGACGCCGGGGCCGAGGCGAACATAGGAATTCGGCGGAATATCCTGGATGTCGGGGCCCACGATCGCGTGATGGCCCGATGCCGAGGGGAAGAAGAAGCCGACAGGCGCGCCCTTGTTCAGCGAAATCATCGCCCCGCCACTCCAGACCAGCCCGTCATCGTCGCTGCGCACGCCGGCTTCCGCGGCGCCGTCGACTTCGCAATTGGCGAACTGGGCCTTGCCGCGCACCCAGAACTCGTAGCGCGGCTGGCCCCAGGCATGGACGTCGGTATAGAAATTGTGCGCCGAGCCGGTGTCGCGAACATTGGCCACGGAGGCGTGCGCAACCACCAGATCAGTGAAATGGCTGTCGCCGGCCGAGTTGAGGATGCCGAACAGCGGCGCGCCATGCGGCATCACCGAGGTCGTGTCGGCCGAGATCGTGCTGTGATCGACCATGAACTCCCAGATATTGGTGTACCAGCCGCGCGGACTGGCCAACGTCCCGTCCGGATTAACGGCGACGACGCCGAGATGCAGCCCGGCGATCCGGTTGTCGTCGTAGTAGAGACCGCTGTGCCGCCCGCCTCGACCACCCTGTATGTCGGCGCCGAAATCGGCGAGACCGGAGCCGTCGATGCCGAAGTCGATCAGGTTGGCCTGATTGTGCGCACCGGCGGGCTCCTGGATCACCGCGCGCATCGGTGCCAGCGCGACCAGCCAGGACACGCCGCGCCCGCCGCCGCGCAGCGTCACCTGTTCCAGGCCGAACGCGCCCTTGTCGCGGCCGCCGGGCAAAACGATCGTGGAGCCGACGCCGCATATGCCGCGCGGCAGCCGCACCTCGCCAAGATCCCATTGCGGAAGCGACGTGCCGGCGAAGATCGCGTTGAGCGCCGGAGCACTGTCGGAGCCATAGGCCACATAGCCGTTGTGCACGTTGACTGCGGCCTGTGCAGGCGACGACAGCACGACCTGAGACTTGGATTCGACCCGCGCGATCTTGCCGGCGAGATTGTCGCCGCCGGCACCTGCACCGGCGACGACGATCAGCTTGCCGACATCGCCGGGCTGAAACCAGGCGTCGACGACCGTCAACTGCGTGGAGCCTGCGGCAATCGACACCTGCCGCCATCGCAGCACTACCGTATCGCAGACCACGCCATAATCGAGCACGGAAGGCACGTCATGCAGCTTGTCCTCGAGCCGGCGGGCCGTCGGCGCGTTCTTCACGGTCGCGGTGTCGCTCGAGACGTCGGCGGCGGCTGCGAATGCCGCGGGCGCCTTAGCGAGGGAAATCAGAAGCAGCGGCAGGGCGAGGAAGCGGAGCAGGCACGTCATCGGCATCGAGTCTCCCGGCTGACAGGCCTCGAAACGGCCGCAGCATCGATCCGCACTCATGATTGCAAACCGCGACGTCGACAAGATCCGAACAAGCCGGATGCGGAAAATCTATCGTGACCGCTCGAGCGCCAATCGTTCAGGACGCGTTCAGTGACGGCGTTTCGATGTCTGTGCAAGCAACCAGGTCCGTAGCACTACTTCCGCCTCGTCATCGTATAGACGCGGTCGTTCAGGCCGAACAGCACCGTCATGTCGTCGACCATGTGAAAGTCGATTCCCGCCTCGCACCCGGTCTCCAGTGTCTTGATCGAACTGTTCTTGAAGCCCAGCGCACGCGCCTGCCTGTCCGGCGCGGTGAGGCTGCCCTGGAACAGCATGTCCGGCGCGTAGCTCGTGACCTTGTATTTGAGCTTGCGGCAGAGCAGCGGTTTGGGGCCGTCGATGCTCGTAGGCAGGATGCTGACCGGCTGGTTGAGCAGCCTGCTGGCTTCCGCATCGGATGCAATACCCTTCTCCGCCCACGGCCATGGCCCGCCGAAAGCCTCCTGCGCGCGGGCGCCGGACGAGATCCCCACGGCAAGGAGGCCCAGGAGGGCCGCGCTCCGAAGCCGCCGGTAAAACATATGGCACATATCGTCAATTCCCCCGGTCGTCTGCAGCGTCATCGTCGCCCCAGGAGCGGCGGACGCCAACTTCCAATAGATCAAGGTCACCAACCCGGCCAGTTGGCGGTTCGCCAATCTAGCGGCGACCGAGCGATCCCGCTTGCACAGGACGACCAGTCGAATTGTAGCCAATGACACCCGCCTCGATTCCGCCCAGCTGTGGCGGGACCGTAACGGCTGCCTGACGGGGCTTGCGTCGATGACAGCGGGCGTGAATATAATCCGCGCAAGGAACGGCAATTTTTGGTGGGGACAACGTCCGTGACATCGAGGCTCTTTGCATATCTTGCCGGGCTCGCACTGCTCCTGCAGGCCGCCATCGCCAATGCCGCAACCGTCGTGGCGCTCGGCGCCAGCAACACCGCCGGCAAGGGTGTGTCGACCAGCGAGGCCTATCCTGCTCAGCTCGAGTCGCTGTTGCGTGCGCGAGGCCTTGACGTCAGCGTCATCAACGCCGGCGTGAGCGGCGACACCACGGGCGGAATGATGGCGCGGCTCGACAGCGCGGTGCCGAAGGGCACGCGTGTCGTGATCCTGCAACCCGGCGGCAACGATATGAGGAAGAACGCGCCGAATTACACAGCCGAGCTGCAGGGCCGGATCAGGGCCATGGGCATCAGGCTCGTCATGCTGCCGAACAGCATGTTTCGCGGCAAGCCGCACCAGCCCGACGGGCAACACCTCACGCCGGAAGGCTATCATATGCTAGCGAAGGAGCTGGTCGGCCCAGTCGCCGCAGCGCTGGGCAGATAGCTTCGTCGACAGTACCGGCACGCGGCCGCCTTCTATCTGCCGCCCGCCCGCACCATGAACCCGTCGAAAAACGCCGCGAGCTCGGCGTGGGCATCGAGCGGGAGCACGTGGGCGACATATTGATCGGGCCGCACCACGACCATGCAGCCCTTGGCGCGATCGATGCCGCGCATGGCGAAGATGTCGTGGCCGGCCTTCAGATCCGGGCAGAACATCTTTTCATAATCGCGCAAACCGTAGCGCCCTTTGCGCGGCAGCAGGAATGCCGGCATGGACTCGATCGACAGCTCGCGATGGGCCTGCTGGAATACCGCGCGGACATCGATCACGGCATCGATGTCGGCGCCATCGGGCGTGTAGCGGCGAACCGGCGACTCCCGTCCTTCGGCAAGGAAATCGCACAAGCCCCGGATGGTCGAGGCGGGATCGCCGCTGCCGGCGAAAGCGTAGATGCGAAAACGGCCGTCGGCCTCGGCGACGTGGCCGAGGTGAACGGGCTTGCCGTCCGCGAGACGAATGACCGAGGCGGAATGGAAGCGCTTGCCGATCACGAAGCCTTCGGCGAGATGCTGATGACGCGCATCGCCCGTGAGAATCGAGGGCCGGTAATGCGTCGCGGTGCCCGCCGTGTAGCGGCCGTGCTGGACGAAATAGCGCTGGGTCCTGGCGGGGTCGGCGCCCTTGGCGGAGGCGAGGATGGCGGCCCATTCGCGGTCGAAATCGATCAGCTCCTTTGCGACCGCCTGGCGCTCCGCCGAATAGGTGTGGAGCAGCTCCGGCGGCGAGCCGCCGCGCAGCACGGCTGCCAGCTTCCAGCCGAGATTGAAGGCATCCTGCATGGAGACGTTCATGCCCTGGCCGGCTTTCGGGCTGTGGGTGTGGCAGGCATCGCCGGTGATGAAGACGCGCGGCAGGCGTGTTGCGACCTCGTTCTCCGGCACGTCGTCGAACTTGTCGGTGAGGCGCTGGCCGATCTCGTAGACCGACCACCAGGCGATCTCCTTCACGTCGAGCGTATATGGGTTGAGGATTCGCTGCGCCTTGGCGATCACCTCATTGGAGGTGATGTTGCGATTGGCGACCCGCTCGCCGACCTCGAGCTTGGCAAGCTCGACATAGATCCGCACCAGATAGCCGCCCTCGCGCGGAATGATCAGCAGGCTGCCTTCGGTCGCCGACTGGATCAGCGTCTTGAAGCGAATGTCGGGGAAGTCGGTGACGGCGAGCACATCCATCACGCCCCAGGCGTGATTGGCGGAATCGCCGTGCAGCTCGCGCCCGATCGCCTTGCGCACCGTCGAGCGCGCGCCGTCGCAACCGACGACGTAGCGCGCCTTGACGGTCTCGATCTGCCCCTCGTGCTCGGGATCGATCCGCTCCAGCCGCACGGTCACCGCGCGGTCTTCGACCCGCGCCGCCGGGTCGATCTCGAGATCGAGCAGGCGGCGCGAATAATGCGGCTCGAGCTTTGTGGGCGCGTGACGCATGATGTCGAGGAAGCAGTCGTGCACCCGCGCCTGGTTCAGGATCACGTGCGGAAATTCCGACAGGCCGTCCTCGACGTCCTGCACCCAGCCGCTGCGCACGATGTTGCGGCTGTCGGTGTCGTCGGGCTTCCAGAAGCTCGTCTCGTTGACCCAATAGGCTTCCTTCAGGATGCGCTCGCTGAAGCCATAGGCGTGGAACATTTCCATGGTGCGGCAGGCGATGCCGTCGGCCTGGCCGACCAGGAGGCGGCCGGGCTTCTGCTCGACGATGCAGGTCTTGATGTCGCCGAAGGCCGCGAGCTGCGCCGCGAGCGTCAATCCCGCCGGCCCGCAGCCGACGATGAGGACATCGACCTGTTTCGGCAGCGGCTCGGACGGGCGCGCGGCGGGATAGCGCTCGGACGGATCGGAGATGGTGGGGTCGCCCGGTGCGAAGCCGTTCTGATGGAATTGCATGTGACTTTCCCTCCCTCGCTCATGATCGTTATTGATCAGCATACTGATCATCAGTATACTTTGTCAATATGCGACACCTCCTGGAGGATTTGGTGAAAGAACCCAACGAGATGCCCGGCCATCTGGCCCGCCGCTTCCAGCAGATCGCGGTGGCCGTGTTCCTGGCGGAGGTCGAGAACGCCGGCTTCGACCTCACGCCGGTGCAATATGCGGCACTTGCGACCATCAACACCCATCCGGCGATCGACCAGATCACGCTCGCCGGCCTGATCGCCTATGACCGCACCACCATCACCGGTGTCATCGATCGGCTGGTGCAGAAAAACCTGGTGGTCCGCGAGACCTCTAGCCGCGACCGCCGGGCGCGGGAGCTCAAGATGACAGATGAGGGCCGCAGGACGTTGCGCAAGATCACGCCGGCAGTGGAAGCGGCGCAACGGATCATGCTGCGCGGCCTCACGGAGAAGGAGGCCGCAGAGCTGATGCGGCTGTTGCAGAAGGCCATCGCCGCCGGGAACGAGTTGAGCCGCGCGCCGCAGCGCGACGGCGGTTAGGCCGCTTCGCCCTCGACGCGCTGGTCGATGTCCCTTTGGGCGGCCTCCAGCTCTTCGGGACTCGCCTGCTCGATCGCGGCGATGCGGTTGTTCGCCGTCTCCAGCGCCAGGATCAATTCGGACAATTTGACCTGAAGCGCCTTGGTATCCCGGTTCTGGGTGTTCTGGATCAGGAAGACCATCAGGAACGTGACCACCGTGGTGCCGGTGTTGATCACCAATTGCCAGGTGTCGCTGTAATTGAACAGCGGGCCGGTCGCCGCCCAGATCACGACGACCAGAAAGGCGATGACGAAGGCCGAGCTGGTCCCGGTCCAGTTGGCGGTGGCCGCGGCAAAACGCGCGAACCAGTGCGAGCGCTTGACGGCCGAGCTCGTCAACGATGAGACTGGAAGAGCGCCGCGCATGAACCGCATCCTCCGGGGTTGCATACCTTAACGTCGTACGATTTCCAAGGTTCCCGCGGGCGGCGCGCGCAAGTCGCCTCGCCCCTCGCGGACTTGCGGGATTGAACGCATCGGCGGCCAGGCGCGACCAAGTATCGGAGCGACACTGGACGCCGCGCAGCCGTGCGAGGCGGGCTGGCGGAGGCAGGGCAATGAGCGGGAACAACACGAGGGCAAGGCCGTCGCTCGCGAAAAATCCCGTCTTGAGCTCCTTCTTCAACACGCTCTTGCGGCTCGTGATGCGCATCGGCCCCTACAGATGGGCGCTTCTGTTCATGGCGGCGATCTGCCTGATCCATTTGACGGTGGCGCTTTACGTCGTGCTGGTGCAGCACGGTACAGCCGTCAGCACATTCTTCCGGCTTGGCGTTTCCAGCGCAGTCCTGTTCGGCATTTGGGTGCAGAGCAACCTCGCCCGCCTGGTCGGCGGCCTCTGGCTCCTGGTGTTGCTGTTCTGCTTTCTCACGCCCTTGATTTTCTGGCCCACGGTCTCCGACCTCGGCCGAGCCTCGCCGCTGTTCGAAGCCCTATACGTGCTCGGCCTATTGCTGTGCGCGCCGTGCTACTGGCTGCTGTTGTGCTCGCGGGACTTCGAGAAGGAATATTGCGAGCTGCGCCAGACACAGCCGGCCTACAAGACGTCGCTGAAGGAATGGGCCGAGCAAGGCTTGTTCGTCGCATTCGGCATGTTCCTTTTGCATAAGCTGTTTGGCTGAAGGTCCCCCTTTCCTCCTGGTTAAGTGACCCAGACGCTTGATTCACTCGGTGTCATTCCGGGTTCGCCGCTGACGCCGCGCCACGGAATGACGGAATGAAGTGGCAGGCTCGCAGCACTAACCCTTGGCAGACGCCGCCGGCGGCGACAGCGCGACCGCGGCTTCGCTGGTCAGCAGCAGGAAGGTGAACGTCTCCTGCAGATACAGCCGCACGACGCTGTCGGTATGGCTCAGATAGCCGATCGAGACGTCCTGGCCGATATGCAGGTCGAAATCGCCGCCGCGCGTGGTGAGCACGAAGGCGCCCTCGAGCGCCGGCGCCCAGATGATCTCGTCCTTGACGAGCTTCTTCACGTGATCGAGCACCGGATAGCCGTTGTCGCTGGTCTCGGCGAGCGCGGTATAGGCGGCGGCCCCGAGCACCACCGAATAAGGGCCGTTGACGCCGGCAAGACGCAGCTGGCTGAGCGCCTGCGCGATCGCGTCGGGATATTGCCTGACATCCGCCGGCAGGGTCATGATCGGGTTGCTGGTGCCCTGCCTGATGCCGCCGATGCCCGCCGCCGCATAGCCCTCGAAGATGGCGCGGTCCTCGGCATAGGCGATCTTCTGCGCGGCGTCCTTGGCCGGCTGCCAGTCGGAATCGTTGGCGCCGCGCTCGACATCGTCGATCTGCTGCCGGTCCAGCTCGAACGGCACGCGGACCTCCACCAGCGCCTTGACCTCGCGCTGCCGCGCCAGCACCCCGTCGCTCGGCGCGGCGATGGTCCTGAGATGGCCGGTGCCGACGGCCGACAGTCCGACGCCGCCGGGCGCATTGACATCGACCACGCGGCGGCCGGCGAGATAGCGCTTCAGGGTGCGCGTCGCCTCCTCCTCGATCTGTGCCCATGCCGCATCGGAGATGGGAGCGAGCTCGCGGTGAAGGTTATTCATGTCTGGTTTCTCCTTTGAGCGAGCCGATGCCGAGCGAGCCATTGTCGCGCGGGCCGTTGCGTGAACCTTGGGGCTCCGCGCCCGCCGGCGAAGGGGAATCGGCCGCGGGTGCGGCAGGCGCGGCAGCCGGCTGGCCGTCGGCGGTGACGGCATCGAGGTACGTCAATGACGGCACGAAGAACAGCGTTCCCGTCACTGCGCGGCTGAAATCGAGCAGGCGGTCGTAATTGCCGGGCGGACGTCCCAGGAACATGTTGTCCAGCATCTGCTCGGTCACGCGAGGCGTGCGGCAATAGCCGATGAAATAGGTGCCGTACTCGCCGGAGCCGACCCGGCCGAACGGCATGTTGTCGCGCACGATCGCAAGCTCCTCGCCGCTCTCGTCGGTGATCACGGTGAGCGCATTGTGCGCCGAGGCCGGCTTGACCGAATCGTCGAGCTCGACGTCGGACAGCTTGGCCCGCCCGATGATGCGCTCCTGCGCCTCGGTCGAGAGCGCGTTCCAGCCGTCCATGTCGTGCAGATATTTCTGCGTGATCACATAGCTGCCGCCGGCAAAGGCGGGATCCTCGTCGCCGATGATCGCGGCCTCGACCACCTCCGCGCCGCGCGGATTCTCGGTGCCGTCGACAAAGCCGAGCAGGTCGCGGTCGTCGAAATAGCGGAAGCCGTGCACCTCGTCGACCGCGGTGACGATGCCCGCGAGCCGCGACATGATCAGCGTCGCCATCTCGAAGCAGAGGTCCATCCGCTTGGCGCGGATGTGAAACAAGAGATCGCCCGGGGTCGACACCGCATGGCGGGAGCCTGCCCTGATCTCGCGGAACGGATGCAGCTCGGCCGGCCGCGGCGCGCCGAACAGCCGGTCCCACGCCTCGGAGCCGATGCCCATCACGCAGGAGAGCCCGGCCTCGAGATCGCGGAATTCGACGGCGCGAACCAGCGCCGAGAAATCGGCGCAGAAGGAGCGCACCGCGGCGGCATTATCGGGATCGGGATTGATGGTGACGGTGAGGAAGATCGCAGCGCGCGACAGCGGCGCCGCGACGGGCTGTGCGACCGCTCCCGGTTCGACTGCGGCCTTGGGAGTGGTCATGCAAGCTCCAACCAAATCGACCAGCATCCGATCCGAACAATGCCCGGCCATCATCTATCGCCGACGACAGGATTAGCATTGCCGACCGATGCCGTCATCCATGGAGCCATGTTCTCGCGGCGCGTTTTGCGCCCGAGTTCTGCATTGCTCGCCCTCTCGAAAAATGCAGAGGGCGCAGGAAAGGCCGGGTGCCCGCTGCACCCGTGGGCCCCGCGCGAGAAAATTGGGTGCGGGGCGCGTGAACCACAGGTACAGGCGGATACACTCCGGCCTTTCCTGCGCGAATGGTTGACGGCTTATACGCGCTCTCCCCGGTGAACCAGCTGTTGCCACCGTCATCAGCGCGAAGCCTTTTGAGCTTCGCGCGGACTTGGCGCCTGCTCCGGGCGCGCCAGGACCACACGACTTCGCCGTCCGCAGCACGATCTCACCAAAAGCTTCGACGGTTAGAACCCGCAACAACCAAAGCCCGGCAAGACCGCCTCAAACATCGCCTCGCCTCAACGATGCTAGCCGCGGCATCCGCATTCCGCCCCACGTTTCGTGACGTTGGCGACACGCCCCTCTGCTCGAGGCGGAACGGGGTGACCATAGCCCCGATTCTATGTTATGAAAAACCGAATTATTTTTTGCGCGGAGGATTGACGGAGTTTGGCGGACGGCACCCGACGGGCAAATCAGGTCGCATCTGGGCGATTTTTTTGGACGCGCGATCTCATCCATAACGGCTTCGATAGGCAGCAGCCTCAGACAACTCCTTCAGAAGGGCCAAGCATTCTGGTGTTAGGTGGCGATCTCACCGCGCATTGAGCCAGCTGAAACTTGCGTATATCTCAAAAATGAGATATAAACAATCGTGGCTTGGCGGGTCGAAATCCTCAACGAGACGGTCGCTGCGGAAATCGCGGCCCTTCCTGCCGACATGCAAGCACGCTTTCTGCGGCTTGCAGAGCGCATTACGTCGGCGGGGCTGGAAAGCCTTGGCGAACCGCATGTCAAGCACCTGGAAGGGAAGCTATGGGAATTGCGGCTAACCGGCCGCGACGGAATTGCTCGCGCGCTCTACGTCACGGCCGTTGGTCGAAGGGTAGTCGTGGTTCGCGCGTTCGTGAAGAAGACACAGAAGACGCCGCGTTCCGAGATCGAGCTCGCATTGCGACGGGCAAGGGAAATCAAATGACAATCCCGTTCGAAAAGCTCAAAGCCCGCCTCCTGGCCAATCCGAAGGTCAGGGCGGAGTATGATGCGCTGGCGCCGGAGTTCGAGATTGCCGCCGAGTTGCTCAGGGCGCGGCTGCGCGCGGGGCTCTCGCAAGTTGAACTCGCCGAGCGCATGGGGACCAGCCAGTCCGCGATCGCCCGGCTTGAAAGCGGCCAGACGCTGCCGAGCACGAAGACGCTGCTGCGCTATGCGGAGGCGACGGGCAGCAAGTTTCGTGTGCGGCTGTCGGCGGCTTGATCGCAATGAGTTGGAGAATCGAGCCGAGGACCTTGGTTCACCTCTCCCCGGCGGGGAGAGGTCGGATTGCGCGGAGCGTCATCCGGGTGAGGGGCCGCGGCGCTGTCGAGGGAGCGTGACCCCTCACCCGGATCGCATCTTTCGATGCGATCCGACCTCTCCCTGTGGGAGAGGTGACGCGGGTGGTGCTTCTTTTCGCCTGGCTATGGAAGCTCCGTCGCAGCGCCGAATGAGGGTTGCGACACGCAACGCCCTTCACTACCGAATGTTGCTCCGCTCTCGCGACGAGGTCGCTGCGCGCATGGCGGCAGCCTCACATCCCGTGGCTCTCGAATACCTTGCTGCAGGACTTCGACAGCCGGGTGCGGTGCTGCTGGAGGCACTGTTGCACCGCCATGTCGTTGCCGAGCATCGACCGGCAGAAATGGGAGGCGTCGGGAGAGCACGCACGCTGCTCCTCGGGCGTGCCCATGTGACCCTGGGCAAGGGCGCCGGACAGCGGCGCAAGGACGATGAGAAGCGTCAACGCGAGATTACGCATAGGTCTGATCCAATCCATGATGAGAGCACCGCGAGGCGACCAGGGCCGCTCGCGGCGCGCGGAAAATGACGGCGGAAATTCGGGTGCGGCCGGGTTGGACGCGCGTCCCTGCCCAGGACTACTTGTCGGGCACCCAGGTCGTGCTGGCCTTGTCGTATTTGAAGCCGGGCGCGTCCTTCAGGCCGTCCTTGGTGGCGTCGAGCGTGAGCCACCATTTGTCGTTCTTCTTGGTGGTCTTCACCGCCGTGAAGGGGACGATGACGTCCTTCTCACCCGCGCCGAGGAAGCCGCCGACGCCGACCACGAGCCCGGTGACCTTGCCGGCCTTGTCGACCAGCACGTCGTCGATATCGCCGATCTTGGTCTCCTTGGGATCGTACACCGACTGCTTGTAATAGTTGGTGACGGTCCAGCTTTCCGACGGCGCGGCACTCATCGTGGTCGTCGCAGCGTAGGCGCTGGTGACCAGAGCGGCGGCCGACAGGCATCCGAGAGCAAGCTTCTTCATCAGGTTCTCCTTGAAAGGTTCGCCCGATAACGACGGGTGAGACTCAAGGTTCCCGCGACGAACGGCGCATATACGACGCCGCGATCGATTGCCGGCATGGAACGAAAGCGCTGCGCACCCTACTTCCCGGCTTGCACGCACCCCTGCATGGCCGCCTCGATCTCCGCGCGCGAGAGCAGCCCGAGCTCCGCGATGAAGACCATCCGCACCCGCGGCACGCCCTGCGCCGGCGGCCCGCCCGGCACCAGCGTCGCGCGGCCGCCGGCAAGCTGGAACACCATCTGCCGGCCGGGCTGCTCGATCGTTTCGAACAAGCCCTTCGCCCGCGCGAGCTTCGGTGCGAGACGGCCGATCGCGCCATGCAGCTTCGGCAGCGAGAGCGGGCGCTCCGAGGTCCAGCTCAGCGTCTCGAAACGGTCTTCCGACGGGCGTCGCGGTCCAGCCTCGCGCGGCGCGGGCACGTGGTCGGGGTCCGCGGGGAACAGCAGCGCGGTGGGGACATCGCCGTTGACGGCATCGACCACCACGGCCGCCGGACGGATTGCGCGCACCGCATCGCGCAGTTTGTCGCGCTCGGTTTCGTCGACCAGGTCCACCTTGCTCAGCGCCACGACGTCGGCGGCGCGCAGCTGAGACTTCAGCAGCGCATCGTCGAGCTTCGCCACCGGCAGCGTCGCATCGACCACGCAAACGACCGTCTCCAGCGGCGCCTCGCGGAAGATCACGGGGTCCATCAGATTGCGGACGATGTCGGCGGGATCGGCGATGCCGCTCGTCTCGATCACGATGAATTCGGGCCGCGGGTCGCGCCGCAGGAGGGTGGCGAGCGTGCGCAGGAGGTCGCCCTCCAGCGTGCAGCAGATGCAGCCATTGGCGAGGCTCACCACGCCGTCGCTGCTGCCGGCGATCAGCTCGGCATCGATATTGATGGCGCCGAAATCATTGACCACGGCGGCGATGCGCCGGCCTTGCGCATGCGCCAGCAGATGGTTCACGACCGTGGTCTTGCCCGCCCCGAGAAAGCCCGCGACGAGCAGGATCGGGACGGGCACCGCTCTCAGGCTCCGACGACGGGCCGGCGCACCGGCTTGCCCGGCCGCGCCGCCACGTCCATGACGCCGTCCTTGATCAGCACCTCGCCGGAGACCACGAGATGCTTCACGCCCTCCGACGGGCGGTTCATCTGCGTGAACGTCGCGCGGTCGGAGATGGTCTCGAAATCGAACACGACGATGTCGGCATCGGCGCCGGCCGCGAGCCGGCCCTTGCTCCGCATCGCCGGCGTGGAGGCTGCGAGGATTTCCGCCGGGATCAGCGCGCATTTGCGGATGCCTTCGGAGAGCGAGATCTTGCGGCGCTCGCGCACCCATTCGCGGATGAAGCGGGTGAAGCAGCCCGCCGAGCGCGGATGCGAGGTGGCATCATCCGGCAGCGGCCAGGCGTCGCCGGTGTAGACGCTGCCGTTCGGCAGCGTCCAGGGCATGGCGTCGGAGGCGATCGCGCCGCCGGGATAGAGCACGGACATGTCGAGCAGGTCGCGATGATGCGCGTTGTTCTCGATGTCGAGCACATGCCACAGCACCAGGGTCGACGGCTCCTCGGCCTGCGCCTTCAACAGCTCCTCGCGATCGCGGAATCGGTGGCCGTCGGTGACGCGCTGCACGGAATCGTAGCCGAGGCCGTTGCGCGCCTCGAATTCGGGATCGGAGAAGAAGGCGGCCGCCAGCACGGTCGAGCCGGTGCCGTAGGGATAGGATTCGACCGTGATCGGCAGGCCCTGCGCCTGCGCCTTCGCGATCAGCGCGACGCAGCGCTCGATGTCGGTCTTGCTCGACGAGTTGAAATGGCAGATGTGCATGTGCGCGCCGGTGGCGCCGGCATAGCCGATCAGGCGGATATAGGCCTCCGCCGCGCTTTCGGGGTCGATGCGGGACATGTAGGCGACATGGGTGAAGGTCGGCACGTTGTGCGCGGCCGCGAGCTGGCACACCGCGGTGAGCTCCTGCACGCCGGCGCCCGGCGCATAGGCGTTGAGAATGCCGATGCCGATGCCGCCTTCGTTGAGGCCGTTCTGCAGGCGGTCGAGAATCCCCGCGACCTCGCCGTCGGTGGCGACATTGTCGATCCAGCGGCGATCGCGCATGGCGTTGCCGAAGGCTTCCAGCGAGCTCTCCGCATTGGAGCCGGTCATGGCGCCGATCCGCGCGAACGCCCAGTTGGTGGCGGCGCCGTAGTTGAGCACGCGGCCCTGCTCGGCCCAGCGCCGATACCAGGACGCGACCGGCAGCACGCCGGCCTCGAGATCGAGCGTGGTGGTGACGCCGTCGAAGGCCTGCATGCGGTCGGCCGGGATCGACTGGCCGTGGGCGTGCAGATCGATGAAGCCGGGGGCGATCACGAGGCCTTTAGCGTCGATGGTCTGCTCGGCGCTGCCAAGCGCGGTGCCGACGGCTGCGATCTTGCCGTCCATCACCGCCACGTCGCCAATGGCGTCCATTCCGCTGGCAGGATCCACCACCCGGCCGCCGCTGATCACCAAGCCACCCATCTTGACCATCTCTCCACATGCAGTCTGAACCAGCCGGTGCGGCCGTTTCGACACCCATACAGGCAGATTTTCCGCTCCGAAACCACCTCCGCCGATGCCGGGGCATCATGCATTGCGGGAGAAGCGTTCCGGGGATTTGAACCATCGGGGCGTTTGCGACGACTTCGGTACAACCATCCGTTCCGAGGCATCGTCATGGGCAAATCGCGCTTTGCCGTCGCGCTCTGCATGTCGTGTTCCGTTTTCTGGGCCCATCCCGCCTCCGCTGAGGCAGAAGCACAGGCGCAAGCCGACCTCGCCGCGCAGGCCTGTGCGCATCCGAAGCCTTCCGACACGCAGGACGATACGATCGCGAGCTGCTCGGCCGCGATCGGTGCCGGCACGCTCAGCGGCCGCGCGCTTGCCGCAGCCTTCGCGCAGCGCGGCTTCGCGCGCACGCTCAAGCGCAGCCTCGACGAGGCGCAAAGCGATCTCGACGATGCCATCAGAATCGCGCCCGACTTTGCGCCAGCCTATGTCAACCGCGCCAATTTCTGGACCGTGAAGGGCAAGCCCGACCAAGCGCTCGCCGACGCCGAGCAGGCCGTGCATCTCGATCCCGAGCTCGGCCTTGCCCATTTCGTCCGGGCGAGCGCGGAGAAAAATCTCGGCCAGTACGACCGCGCCATTGCCGACTACACCGAGGCGATGCGGCTGCAGCCGGCAAGCGCGGCCGAATTCGCCGGCTGGCGCGGCCTTGCCTATCACAAGAAGGGCGACGACGCCCATGCGGTGGAGGATTACAGCGAGCGGCTGAAGGCCATGCCCGGCGACGTCGGCATGCTCCTCAACCGCGGCGACGCCAGGCGCAATCTCAAGGACATGAAGGGCGCCATCGCCGACTACAGCGAGGCGATCCGGCTTGCGCCGCAAAATCCCGGCGGCTGGAAGGGGCGCGGTCAGATCCGGATGATGACCCAGGATTTCGACGGCTCGATCGCCGACTTCACCGCGGCGATCGAGCTCTCGCCGAATGAGAGCGAGATCTATCTCGACCGCGGCGCCGACTATCAGATCAATAAGCAGAATGCGCTCGCGCTCGCCGACGAGGACCAGGCGATCCGCCTCGAGCCGGACCATCCGCTTGCCTATGTCAATCGGGCCGAGACCGTGAACGACCTCGGCGACCACGTCGCGGCCATCAACTCGCTCAAGCGGGCGCTGCAGCTTGCGCCGGCCTTTCCGCCCGCGCTCGATGTGCAGAAGAAGATCGGCGGCCCGGGCAAGGCGGCGGAGCCCTCGGCGAAGACGGCCCAGGACGATTACCGGCTCTGCACCTTCCCCGTCAGCGATGTCGGGCCGTCGCCGGAGGACATCAAGCGGGTGATCGCGGCCTGCACCGTGCTGGTCAATTCCTCGGGCGGCAGCGCCGAGAACCGGGCGCTGGTGCACCTGCAGCGCGGCAGCATGTACCGCAGGCTCGGCAAGTTCGAGCTCGCGCTGGTCGATTTCTCGGAGTCGCTGCGCTACGACCCGGGCTCCGCCGACGCCTATACCGGCCGCGGCAACGCCTATCGGGGCCTGAAGCTGTTCGAGCAGGCGGTTGCCGATCACACCGAGGCGATCAGGCTGAGGCCGGACTTCGCCACCTCCTACAACAACCGCGCCAATGCCTGGTCGGACCTGAAGAACACCGAGCGGGCGCTCGCCGACTACGACATGGCGATCAAGCTCAACCCGCGCTACGCCGCCGCCTACTACAACCGCGGCAACCTGCGCCTCGATACCGGCGACAAGGATGGCGCCGTCGCCGATTACCAGCAGGCGGTGACGCTCAACCCCGCTCTCAAGGCGGCGAGCGAGGCGCTGCGCGAGGTCAAAGCCAAGCTGTGACGGCGCGCGGGCAGCGGTTGGAGCAAAACTGTTGCCGATTTGACACGAGCGGCAGTCCACAGCGTCGGCGCCCTTTTTCTGCCCGCTCGCTGCCCAGATGCGTTCATGACATGGGAGCAGCTACATATGCATGAACACTCTCAACGATCCCAAACACTGGCGAAAGCGGGCCGACGCCACCCGCGCAAAAGCTGACGTCCTGGCCGACCAGGCCGCGCGACAGAAGCTGTTGCGAGTCGCGGACGAATATGAGCGGCTGGCCCAGCGCGCCGAACAATGGTTGACCGCCGAGAAGAGCCGGCCCACGGAACGTTGGCTGCTTGCCGACGCCGCCCGCGAAACCGGCTAGCTCTACCGGCGCCGACGCCCGGCAAGGCCTGCTGCGCTTCCAACGCGCAGCAGGATCGCGATCGCGTGCCGCGCGTTCGTCCCACCGCGCGCCTCGCGCGCGCGGCCAATCGTGGTGCCCTCGCCTCTTGCGGGCGAGCGCATGATAAATGAGCGCGGCGCCAGATCGACGCCCGATTTGGCGCGGCCGTTCGTTAAAGCCCTGCACGATGCTCGAGAGGCGGCGGGGACATGGCGGCGCTTGATCTGACCGAGTTGGCCCCCGACGACATCGCCGAGCTGCGGCGCTTCGCGCTGGCGCTGCATCAGGCCGGGCGGCGTGCGGAGGCCGTCAAGATCTATCGGCAGGCCATCGCGATCGATCCGGCCGACGTCGCGATCCTCAACAATCTCGCCGCCTGCCTGTGCGACCTCGACAGGCTCGACGAGGCGGCCGCAGCTTCAGCCCGCGCCGTCGCGCTGGCGCCGCAGGATGCCCTGCTGTGGAGCAATCATGCGGCGATCCTGCTCCACGCCGGAGAGATCGATGCGGCGCTCGCGGTCTCCCATCGCGCGGTGGCGCTGGCGCCGCAGCATCCGACGGTGCGCTTCAATCATTCGCATCTGCTGTTGTTGTGCGGGGATTTGCAGAACGGCTTCTCGGGTTATCGCTTCCGGCGGCAGTGTGCGGGCCTGTTCAGCAGCCGGATGAATTTCAGCGCGCCGGAATGGCAGGGCGAGCCCTTCGTCGGCCGGAGGCTGCTGCTGTTCGCCGAGCAGGGGATCGGCGATGCCCTGCAGTTCATCCGCTATCTGCCGATGGTCGCGGCCCGCGGCGGCGACATCATGCTCTCGGTGCAGGACGCGCTGGCCCCGCTGCTCGCGCAGCTCGACGGCGTCACGGTGATCCCCCGCAGCGCGCCGCTGCCGCCGTTCGACCTGCAGCTCGCGCTGATGGATCTGCCGCATCTGTTCGGCACCACGCTCGATTCCATTCCGGCGGAAATTCCCTATCTGCATGCCGATCCGGATCGGGTCGAAGTCTGGCGTCGCAGCTTCGGCGATGTCGCCGTGCTGAAGGTCGGCCTCGTTTGGGCCGGCAGCGCCATCCACAAGGGCGACCGCTATCGGTCGCTGCCCGCCGAGGCGGTGCTGCCGCGGCTCAGGATGCCCGGCGTGCAGCTCTACAGCCTGCAGAAGGAGCCGCGCGCGGCGGATCTCGCGGTGCTCGCAGCGCTCGGAGGCGATGTGATCGACCTTGCGCCCGCGCTCGGCGATTTCGCCGACACGGCAGCTGCGGTCACCGCGCTCGACCTCGTCATCTCGGTCGACACCTCGGTCGTACATCTCGCCGGCGCCATGGGCCGTCCGGCCTGGGTGCTGCTGCCTTATGCGCAGGACTGGCGCTGGCTGCGCGAGCGCGACGACAGCCCCTGGTATCCAAGCCTGCGGCTATTCCGGCAGGAGACGCCGCAGGCCTGGGACGTCGTGCTGACGCGGGTGACGGCGGCGCTTGGCGAATTGGCGCGGACGCGGTGAAGCGTTTTCGTTACACCCTTGCGTTAGCCGCGAAGCGCTCCAGCTCCAGCGGCAACCGATCGAGCACGTCGGCCCAATCCCGGGATCGCGCTTGCCGGAACAGCCGGGCGGTCGGATACCACGGCGTGTCGTCGCGCTCGTAGAGCCAGCGCCAGTCCAGGATATGCGGCAGCAGGATCCAGGTCGGCTTGCCGAGCGCGCCGGCGAGATGCGCGACTGCGGTGTCCACGCTGATCACGAGATCCATCGCGCTCACGGCCGCCGCGGTATCCGCAAAGCTCGCAAGATCGGGCGCGAGATCGACAACCCTGCCCTTCAGTCCTTCGAGCACGGCGCGATCGTCCGCACGGGGCTCCTTCTGCAGGCTGAACAGCCGCACGTCCGGTATCGCAAGCCGCGGCAGGACCAGCGCGGCCGGCAGCGATCGCAATCCATCATGGCGATGGCCGGGGCTCCCGGCCCAGACAATGCCGACCTTGAGACCGGAGGTCCCGCCAAGCCGCGCGCGCCAGGCGACAGCCTTGTCGGGGGCAACCGCGAGATACGGCACCTCCGCCGGAATCGTCTCCATGGTGGTGCCGAGCTCGTATGGCAGGCTCATCAGCGGCACATGCAGATCGAACGAAGGTGCCGGCGCGTCGCGGGAGACCACGGTCACATCGAGACTGTCGCGCAACAGCTCGAGCAGCGGCGGCTGGACCTGCAGCACGACCGGGCCTCCGGTTGCGGCGGCTCGCGAAATGAAGCGGGCGAAGTGCAGGCTGTCGCCAAGTCCCTGTTCGGCGTGGATCAGCAGCGTCTTGCCGTTGCGAGGCTCGCCGCGCCAGCGCGGCACATCGAATGATCGCGGCCGGAACTTCGGCGAGGAATGCGACAGCCGCCACTCGAAGGCGCGAAAGCCCGCCTCGAGATTCCCGGCCAGCAGGAGCAGCATCGCGTGATTGTACTGCAGCTCGGCATCATCGGGCCGGAGCGCGATGGCGCGACCGGACGCCTCGATCGCCGCATCGCTCTGGCCGAGACTGCTCAACGCGGCGCCGAGATTGGTGAAAGCCTCGGGCGAGCTGGGATCGATGCCGATGGCTTTTCTATAGGCCGCGACCGCGCCCTCGAGGTCGCCGCGCTTGCTGCAGATGATGCCGAGATTGAGATGGGCGCCGACATTCTGCGGAGCGAGCTCGATGGCCCTGCCGCACGCCGCGCTCGCCTCGTCGAGACGCCCGCACCGCGCCAACGCGGCCGCAAGGCTCGCCTGGACATCCGCCCGACCAGGCGCAGCCAGGGCCGCAAGCTCGTACATCGACACCGCCTGCTCCATCCGCTCGAGCCGGAGCAAAAGCCTCGCCATGATCAGATAGGCATCGAGATCATCGCCCTGCAGCTCGACCGCACGGCCACACGCCGACAACGCCTCGCCGAGCCTGCCGTCCCGCTCGAGTGCCAGTGCAAGATTGCGAAACGCGGGGCCGAACTGAGGAACCAGCGTCGTCACGCTGCGATAGGCCGCGATGGCGTCGGCCACCGCGCCGCGATCCATCAGGTCATTGCCGCGATCCAGGAGAGCGGCCACCGATGCTGCAAGCGCGGCTCGTTCGGTTTGTGGCTGCATCCCTGCCCGTTCCGATTGGATGATCCGTTGCAATCATATTCAACGAGCGAGGGGCGGGTTTCCGGCGAAACGGGGCATCGGGACGAAGCCGGTCGTACCGCTGGTCGTCCTGCGGTCATCCTGCGGTCATCCTGCCCTGGGGTTCCGTGCTATCATGGCTCATGGACGATCACATGCAGCTTTTGTCGCAACCGGCGCAGCTCAAGATCGCGAGATCGGACGAGCCGGTGTGGACGCCGGCCCGAAAGGCGCTGTGGCAGCGCATCGAACAGCATGAGTTCGAGCCCGACACCCCGCTAAACTTTACCCGCCGACTCGCGCGCGACCACGGCTGGAGCCTCGAGGAGGCCCGCGCGGCCGTCAACGCCTATCGCCGCTTCTGCTTTCTTGCCGTGGTCTCGCCGACGCCGGTCACGCCGAGCGAGATCGTCGACGAGGTCTGGCACCAGCATCTGATCTATTCCCGCGACTATTGGACGCTATGGTGCGGCGAGAGGCTCAAGGCGCCGTTGCACCACGACCCGACGCCCGGCGGCGCCGACGCCCAAATGGTCTATCGCCGGCAATATGCCGAAACGCTGGCGCTGCATGAGCGCGTGTTCGGGCCGCCGAGCCCGGCGCTGTGGCCGGCGACGCATCTGCGCTTCGGACGACCCCGCTACCATGTGACGGACCTCAGCCGCTGGTTTATCATTCCCAATCCCATCGCATGGATTCGCAGCCTGCTCAGGAGGTGAACTGGTGACATGGAATCCGTTCGACTGGACGGCCGGCCCTTTCCTCGCCCTCTATTTGTCGCTCGCGGCCATCATCTTCCTGGGCGGCTTCGGCATGAGGTCGATGATCGGCCCCGCCGCGCAGGCGATCCGACGATTGAGCGCATTGGAGCTGGCCTTTCTCGCCGGCGGTGCACGCCGCCTCGGCGATGCGGCGCTGCTCGCGCTGAGCTCGGGCAACGGCGCCACCATCGACCCCAAGGGGCACAGCATCACCGTCACCGACCAGAGGCCGCTGTCGACCCTCATGGACCGGCCGCCCCTGCTGCCAGTGCGGCCGGACATGACCCGGCAGCAGTTCCAGGCGGCGGTGCAGCCCCTGGTCGAGCGGGTTCAGCAACGCCTGCAGGACTTCGGTTATTATCCGAGCAGCGAGCAGATGAGGTCCTTCCGCTGGAGCGTACTGCCCTATGTCGGTCTGCTGCTGGCCTTCGGGGCAACCAAGGCATTGATCGGCGCGGAGCGGCACCATCCGGTCGGGTTTCTCGTCATCCTGCTCGTCCTCACAGCGGTCGGCGGCTTCCTGCTGGCGAAGTCTCCGACGCGCACCCGCGCCGGCAAGGACGCGCTGCGGAGCTGCAAGGCCTCCAACGCGCGGGCCTCGCGCGCGCCGCTCGATCAGGAGCTCCTTCTCGCCGTGGCGCTTTCGGGCGCCGTCGTCCTGTCAGGCACCGCCTACGCGCCGGTCTATGCCGCCTCCAAGACGATGAGCAGCAGCAGCGACGGCGGCGGATGCGGAGGCGGCGGCGATGGCGGTGGCGGCGGATGCGGCGGGTGCAGTTGAGGGTGGAGCGCACAGGGACTGTTCATCCCGCCAGCCGATTTCCTGGCAGCGCTCAGGGCGCGGTGAGCCATGCAGTCGCGCGGCTCCGAATTTGCACGCGAACAAGACTACGAGCATGGATGAAGATCATGCCTTCGGAATTCGTATTGTAAAATGCGCTACGCCGCTCCGTATCACTGCCGTGGAGGTCCCTCATGCCGGCGGAATGCGACTTCAGCATTCCGCCTGTCGCAATCATCCCATAGGATCATCGAACGACAAGATGCCGTCGGGCCGGACGTCAGGGCGGGCGGAAAAAAGGAGCTTGAGCGATGAGCGTACTCCAATATCCGAATCCGGAAGGACTTGCGCGCAACCCGGCCTATTCCCACGTCGTCGCCGCCTCCGGCGCGCGCACGATCTACACGGCGGGGCAGGTGTCGGTCGACGCGCACGGCGCGCTGGTCGGCGCCGGCGACCTTGCGGCGAAGACCACTCAGGTGATGCGCAATATCGGTTTGGCGCTTGCCGCCGCCGGCGCGACCTATGCCGATATCGTCAAGATCACCACCTATGTCGTGGACTACAAGCCGGAGCACCGCATCATCATCGGTCAGGCGCGCGCGCCGTTCTTCGCGAACGGGACCCCGCCGGCGAGCACGCTGGTCGGTGTCGCCGCGCTCGCGGTTCCGGAGTGGCTTGTCGAAATCGAGGCCGTTGCCGTGGTTGCCGCGACCTGATCGTCCTGCGGAGAGTACGCCGACCTGGGCCACTGCCTCAAGTCGGCCGCTTCGCCTCGCCAGCCTTGCTCATGCCGCGCCGCCGCGAGGGGCCATGTTCACACCGCAGCCTGCTTCACCGCGCCCGCGATCAGCCCGCGACGCCTGGCCTCGGCATATCCATCATCGAGCGCCGCCGAGAGCGCCCCCATCAGCTCGTCGATCTCCGCTGTGGTGATGATCAGCGGCGGACAGACGTACACCGCATCAGGCCCGGCGCGCAGCAGGACGCCGCGATCCATGGCGCTCTGCTGGATCAGCGGACCGATGCCTGCGGTGGGCGGCAGGGCTGCGCGGCTCGCCTTGTCGGCGACGATGTGAACGGCACCGATCAGTCCGACGCCGCGCGCTTCGCCGACGAGCGGATGGGCTGACAGCGCTTGCAAGCGCTCCTGCAGATGGGGACCGACCGTCCTGACCTGGCTGAGAATGTCGCGCTCGGCGTAGATCTTCAGGGTCTCGACGGCCACCGCGGCGGATACCGGGTGTCCGGCATAGGTGAAGCCATGCGCGAAATTGCCGAGCTTGCCGGAATGCGCGGTGATCGCCTCGGCGATCTTCTCGCTGATGACAGTGGCCGAGATCGGCAGATAGGCCGACGACAGCGCCTTCGCCACCGTCATGATGTCGGGCTCGATGCCGAAGGTTTCGCAGCCGAACATGTTTCCGGTGCGGCCGAAGCCGCAGATCACCTCGTCGGCGATGAACAGGATGTCGTAGCGGCGCAGCACCTGCTGCACACGCGGAAAGTAGTCGCGCGGCGGCACGATCACGCCGCCGGCGCCATTCACCGGCTCGGCGATGAACGCCGCGATGGTGTCGGGACCTTCGCGAATGATCATCTGCTCGAGATTGCCGACCAGGCGATCGACGAAGGCCTGCTCGCTCTCGCCGGGCAGGCCGTACAGATAGTGGCTCGGACAATCGGTGCGGAGCACGCCGCCCACCGGCAGGTCGAAGTCCTTGTGGTTGGCCGCCAGCCCCGTCATGCTGCCGGAGAACACGGTGATGCCGTGATAGGCGCGCTCGCGGCTGATGATCTTCTTCTTGCGCGGCCGGCCGAGCGCATTGTTGTAGAACCAGACCATCTTGGCCGCCTGGTCGTTGGCTTCCGAACCGGAATTCGCAAACAGCACCTTGCCGAGCCCCTTCGGCGCGATCTTCAAGAGCGCCTCCGCAAGCTCGATCATCGGCTCGTTCGATCGGCCGTTGAAGATGTGATAGGTCGGCAGCTTCTCCATCTGGCGCATGGCGGCCTCGACCAGCCGCTTCTCGCCGAAGCCGAGCGAGGTGCTCCAGAGGCCTGCCATGCCCTCGAGATATTTCTTGCCGCTGTCGTCATAGACATAGACGCCCTCGCCCCGCGCGATCACGGTCGGGCCGACCACCTTGTGCTGCTCGAGATTGGTGTACGGATGAATGACGTTTGCGACGTCACGGCCAGCGAGCGAGTTGGGTTGAGCGACCACGGAAATCTCCAGAGTATCGGACGGCGGGAACGGCGATCTTGCCCCAGCGCAGAGGCGACCACAAACTCAAATTATGCAATGAATCCATGACGGAATGACGCGAAACCCCCGTCCAGGGTCCGCTGATATCTTGTGCAGCACGGCTTCCGTCACGCCAGCCGAAGGCAACCCGCGTGCCGCATCCGGCAAGCCAAGTTCATCAAACACAAACTATAAAAACTCACCGATAGCCAAAACAATTGCCGTAATTCTCCGGGGGACGCGCGTTCACCGGACTACCTTGCGATGAGCTATTCCAGAGATTCGATCGAAAGCGAGCTCGCGAAGGGCTGGCGAGAGCGCCGCTCGGTCGAGCTTGTCCGCCTCTATGACGCGGACGACGCGCACTACAAATATGCACGCCAGACCACGATCATCGCCGCCGTGAACTTCATGTCGCTGGCGCTGGTGGAGCCCTTTATCCTGCCGAACGTGCTTGTCATGTCGCCGCTCGTCAGGCTGACGATCAGCCCGGTGGTCCTTGCCGGCCTGTTGTGGCTCATCGCGCGGCGACCGCCGCTGATTCAGGTTCATCATGCATTAGGCATGACGGTCGTGCTCGCGACGATCGTCTGGAGCGGGATCATGCTCGCCGGCGCCGACGGCGGACCGAACTACTATTTCCTGTGCGGCTTTCTGTTTTTCCTGACGGCCAATATCTTCATGCGGCTGAAATTCGAAGCCGCGGTGATCTCGAATGTTCTGGTCTTTGCGATCATGGCGCTCGATGCGCTGCTGCTGCCGGGAGCCTCCGTGCAGTTGTTTCTCGTCGACCTCGTGATGATCCTGATCACGATGGTCATGACGCTCTATGCGAACTGGGCTCTGGATCGGAAATCCTACGCCATTTTCCTTCACCAGCTGATCGGCGCTCTGGATCAGAAGGAACTGGCGAAGCGCAACAGTGAACTGCTGGCTTTGTCATCGACCGACGCCTTGACGGGGATCGGCAATCGTCGCGCTGCCGAGGCCGCTGTCGAAACGCTCTGGCGGAACTACAGGCAGAGCGGGCAGCACTTCGCCCTCGCCATCATCGACGTCGACTTCTTCAAGCTCTACAACGATCATTATGGCCATGGTGCCGGTGACGATTGCCTCAAGGCCGTCGCCGCCGCGGCTCAAAGGGCCGCCGGAGAATTCGGCGGGCGCGTCTTCCGGCTCGGCGGAGAGGAATTCATCGTCGCCGTCGAATGCGATCGTGCCGACACCGCGGTTCGCGCTGCGAATGCCATACTGGACGCTGTCGGGGATCAGCAAATACCCCATCTCAACAGGCCCGACGGCCTGCTTCGCGTCAGCGGCAGTATCGGCGTTGCCTGCGTCAGTGAGATCGCCGCCAACGGGGTCGCCGACCTGATGGAAGCCGCAGATCTGGCTTTGTATCGCGCCAAGTCTGCCGGCCGAAGTCGGGCCGTCTTGTTCAAATCGGACATGCGTGCCGATCGCGATCCCGCCACCGTCGAAGCGGCCCAAGCCGATCCGGCGTCTCGGCTGCAGGCACCGATCGCCGCGGAGGACATCGCCCTGACCGCGGCCTGACCGGTCAGGGGACCAGTCTGAGGACCAAAGTCTTGCGCGATCAGGTTTAGATCACTCCGCGTTCGCACGTTGCCGCGCTGGAAAAACCTGGAACGCGCGGTTCTCCTTCAGCCATGCTGCGCGTTCATCCCGCAGCAGCGTGCGTCGGACCTTTCCTGAATCGTCGCGCAAGCCAACGGTGACGGTCTCGAAACTTTCCGGATGCTTGTAGCGGCTGAGGCGGTCGGCGAGGAAATCGGCCATGCCGTCGGCGATGGCCTGGATATCGCCGCTCTCGCCAAGCTCGAGAATGGCATGCACGCGCTGCCCGAATTCCGCATCCGGCAGGCCCACGACGACGCAGGATCGCACATCCGGATGGGCGGTGACGGCGGCCTCGACCTCCGCCGGATAGATGTTGGCGCCGCCGCGCAGGATCATGTCGGCCAGCCGGTCGCCGAGATAGAGATAACCGTCCGCATCGAGCCGTCCGATATCGCCGAGCGATTCCCAGCCGTCGGCGCGCCGCTTCGCCTCGGCGCCGAGATAATGATAGGTCGTGCCGGGCCCGTCATTGGGAAGGAAGTAGATCTCGCCGGTCTCGCCGGGCGCGACATCGTTGCCGTCCTCACCGATGATCCGCAGCCGCGCGGTGTCGCCGATCTTGCCGACCGAGCCCTTGTGCGCGAGCCATTCGGTACCGGAAATGATGGTCGCGCCCTGCCGCTCGGTGCCGCCATAGAGCTCGAAGATCCGCTCGGGGCCGAGCCATGCGATCCAGTTTTCCTTCAGCCACGGCGGCATCGGCGCCGCCATGTGGAACACGATCTTCAGGCTCGACAGGTCGTAGGCGTCACGCACCTCGGCCGGCAGGGCCCAGATGCGATGCATCATGGTGGGCACGAAATTCACCCATTGCACGCGATCGCGCGCGATCAGGCGCAGTGTTTCCTCGGCATCGAACTTCACCATGCCCGTGATCCGTCCACCCCCGAACAGCGCAAGATGCGTCACGATGAACGGCGCGTTGTGATAGAGCGGACCGGGGTTGAGCAGGGCCGTGCCCGGCGCGATGCCGAGCGGCTGCTCCATCGCGGTGTCGGTCACGGCCGGCTGATGATCGAGGATCACCTTGGGCCGTCCGGTCGAGCCGCCGCTGGTCATCGCTTTCCAGTAACGCGCAACCGGGTTGCTAAGCGGCTCATCGGAAAAGCCCTCAGGCGCAAAGCCTGATGGCAGCGAGTTGCCGGCATTCCAGTCGGCTTCGCCACCGACCACGAGCGACGGCTTGAGGATGTCCAGCACGGCCGCAGCCTCGCCGCGCGGCAGCCGCCAGGACAGCGAGGTCGGCGTCGCCCCGCACTTCCACACCGCAAAGGTGGTTTCGAAAAACTCGTTGCCATTGGGTAGACCGATCGCGACGAAATCGCCTGATTTCACGCCCTTGGCGGCAAAGGCACGGGCGCGCCGGTTGGCGTTGCGTTCAAGCTGGCGCCAGGTCAGCGCCTCCCGGCCATGGCTGATCGCGATCGTATCCTCCGGTCTGCGTTCGGCATACCAGCGCGGCACGTCGGCAATCGGGATCAGCATAGGGGAGTTTCCTTGATAGGCGCGTCGGGGCGCTCTTGTAGCTGGCAGTTTGCCATCCAAGGTTCACTTCACCAAGAGCGCTGGCGCAGGGAATCTCTATGACGAACTACCGACCAAGGATTGAAACATCGGCGCAAGAAGTCCGTCAATCAGGCGATTCCAATATGTTGCCTGGATGTTTGGGGAGAGAATGCCTCCCTCATTTTCACGGTGTTTGCTGCCCCACACCCGTGCAGGCGAAGACCCAACAGGTCAAGAAAGGCGTCGACATCGTCAATGGAATTGATAGCCAAGGCCAGCGCGAAAGATACTCGTTTTGAAGGTGGCATTTTCAGGCACGCCGGGCACGACGTTGAATTTCTGGCCGCCAAGATCGACATAAAGGTACTCGATCCTTACGCTCCAGTTTTGCGCGAGTGCTGACTGCAAGCCGCCACCGACAGTCCAGCCGACCTGAAGGGCATTGCCCGAAGCGGGCAACAGCGCATCCCAGGCGTAGACTTCTCCAGCCGCAACTCCGGCGGTGAGGTAGGGCAGCCAGCTGCCCGTCGCGCCGAGCGCGTATCCGACCCGGCCGCGCAGTGTGCCAAGGGAATCCAGCCTGGTGCCGCAGGCATGGGGGACCGGAGAACTTGGCCCACAGGTGGCGGACTTGCCGTCGATTCCTGTCCAGGAATAGTCGCCCGCTATGCCGATGACCCAACGAGCCTGCTGCCAGTCGTAGCCAAGCGCGCCGCCGAAGACGCCGCCGCGGGGTGAATAGGATCCATCAGCCGACAGGCCGCCGCCTCCGCCTCCACTGCCGCCATTGCTTCCGCCGCCGCCACTGCTTCCACCGCTACTGCTCCCGCCGCTGCCGCCGCCGCTTGCTCCGCAGGTTCCGAAAAAGCTGCAGGGAATGCCGGAATCGGTCTGCTTCGAATTTCCCCAACCAAAGCCCGCATCGACGCCTACATAGAATCCCGCCCAGCGATAGGTGACCGGCGCGTCGGGCGTTTTGATGGGCGAGCCGTCCGCATATTGGGTTACGGAGCAAAGACCCGGCGATGCATTGCAAGTGGCGCTGAATGTCCATGGCGGGGTGCCGGTCATGATGATCGTGGTCTTGCCGCCGCTCACGGTGACGATCGCGGTATCGCCAGGCTGAGTGAGTTGGACGCACTGACGCCCCAGCGTGCACACGGTCGACGCGCCATCCTGCAACACCACGATGGTCCGGCCGGGCTCCGATAGGATGTCGAGCGTGGTACCGCGGACACCGACGATCGCGAGCGGCGTCGCGATCTTGTAGGCGGGCTTCTCCGAATGTCCGGTGACGAACCGGAATGCGCCGGTGGTGAGCCGGATCGCGACCTCGCGATAGCTGTGCTCGTCGTTGAAGACCGTGCGGTCGAGCTTGAGCGTCGCGCTCGGCCCGAGCGACAGATTGGTGCTGTCGGCCATCACGAACCGCGCGGCGCTGCCGGCGCCGGTGCGCACGGTTTCGTCGCGCAGCATGCTGTCGCCGACATTGATCTGCGTTGCGACTGATGCCGCGACACGTGCCACGTCGTTCTGGATCACCACGGCTTCGCCGATGCGCGTCTGCGCATGCGCAAGATTGGTCGCACACAGGACAAGAAACAGCCAGGCAGGGAGACAAAAGAAGAAATTGCGCAGATACATTTCGCAGCCGATCGATGTGTCGCGTATCGTACCGGTTTGCTCGGAGCGGGACTTTGCCCAGTGTCTCAGGCGAGCGCACTCCAGCGTTCCGGAAGGCTGTTTTCAGCGGCTGTGACACAAATGCCGCATCATTCGGGACGTGCAGCGGCCCCTGAAGGTTTCGCGGGGATTACGGCGGCGGGTGCTTGTGGCGCTCCCAAGGGGAATCGAACCCCTGTTTCGGCCTTGAGAGGGCCACGTCCTAACCGCTAGACGATGGGAGCAGAGCGGCAGGGAATAGCCTTGAAATGGGCCGAGGGCAAGATCGGCGGGTGGTTAAAAGGGCGGAAATTGCCGGCTTGCCCGGGGGCATTCATCCCTTGAGGCGGCCGACTGGCGTGATGATGCCGTCATTCCAGGGCGTGCGAGGCGCAAACCCGGGGGTCGCGATTGTGCACCGGACAATCTCGATCCGCAGACGACCTCTGGATTCCGGGTTCAGCCCTGCGGGCTGCCCCGGAATCACGGGATGCGGGGTGTCCTTGCAGCGGGGAAACGTCCACCCGCCCCCCTCCTGTCACCCGCCCCTCTCCTCAGGGCTCATTGACGAATTTGAGCCGGCCGACCGGCTTCAGCGTGCGCGCATCGAAGGTGCGAATCTCGGTCGCGCCGCCTATATCCAGGGTGACGACGAGCTGGTCGCCGGCGACCGCGGTTGCGGCGACCTTGGCCCCCTTCGGCAGCACGGCGGTGAGATCGGCCGTCGTGGTGGTGACGCTTCCCCCGCTGTGAAAAAGGCGATAGCCGATGGCGATGAAGACGGCGCCGAGCGCGATCGCCGTGGTCAGGCCGGCGATCAGCATCATGCGCCGGACGCGCGCGATCAGGACGGCCTGTTCGGGACTCTGTTGGGGAAATTCAGTCGTATCGGTCATGCCAGATTCAATCGCTCACAGCGCTCAAAAGCTAGAAGTCGTCGTCGCGGGGGACGAGGGCTCGGCCCGGCTCGACCGCGTGCTGGCGCAGCGCCTGCCCGAGCTGTCGCGGTCCAGGCTGAAGGCGCTGATCCAGGCCGGCCAGGTCCAGATAAGCCAGGTCCAGATAAGCCAGGTTCGGACAAGCCAAGTCGAGATGAGCCCAGTCCAGACAAGCCAGGTGGCCGCGAAGGCCGCCCCCATCCGCGACCCCGCTTATCACGTGGCCCGGGGCGATACGATCATAATCGACGTGCCGGAGGCCGCCGATCCGGCGCCCAAGGGCGAAAATATCGCGTTGGACATCGTCTACGAGGACGGCGACATCATCGTCATCGACAAGCCGGCCGGGCTCGTGGTGCACCCCGCAGCCGGCCACGAAACGGGAACGCTGGTGAATGCGCTGATCGCCCATTGCGGGGCGAGCCTCTCCGGCATCGGCGGCGTCCGCCGGCCCGGCATCGTGCACCGGCTGGACAAGGACACCTCCGGGCTGATGGTGATCGCCAAGAACGACCTCGCCCACCACCAGCTGTCGGCGCAATTCGCCGATCACGGCCGGACCGGCGACATGGAGCGCGGCTATCTCGCCTTCGCCTGGGGCGTACCCCGCCACCTCAAAGGCACCATCGATGCGCCGATCGACCGCCACCCCCATGCGCGGGAGAAGATGGCGGTGCGCGAGGGCGGTCGCGAGGCCGTCACCCATTACGAGGTGCGCGCGAGCTTTGCCGCCCCCGACGGCAAGCCGGTGGCCTCGCTGATCGCCTGCCGGCTCGAGACCGGGCGGACCCACCAGATCCGGGTCCACCTTGCCCATATCGGCCATCCCCTGCTCGGCGATTCCGTCTATGGCCCGCATTTCAAGACCAAGGCGAACCAGCTCGGGCCCGAATCGCAGGCGGCCCTGGCGGCCCTTGATCGCCAAGCGCTGCATGCATACCTTCTGGTATTGGAGCACCCGCGCAGTGGGGAGCTTTTGCGTTGGGAACAGCCTCTGCCGGAGGATTTGCTTCTCCTGCGGTCCCGCCTGGAAGCGGCGCAATGACGCAGGGGCTTTTGAAAACGTTAGCTATTCCAACACGTTATATCTGCCACACGGGGACGTGACCCCCGAAATCCTTCCAAATGGGGCAGGATTCCTGTAATGTTGCATCTGCGTTGAGTGACAAACGCGGAACATCGCAAGGCGATTGGCTTTAACAAAAGCGGTCGCCCTGCCAGGTCTGCCGCTACCGGGGGCCTGAACCTTATCTGGAGGGCGCTAGAATGGCCCGTGCAGCTACATTACCGGTTCTCAACGGAGAATCCGGCCTTTCCAAATACCTCGCCGAGATCCGCCGGTTCCCCATGCTGGAGCCGCAGGAGGAATATATGCTCGCCAAGCGTTGGCGCGAGCATGACGATCGCGACGCGGCACATAAACTCGTCACCAGCCATCTCAGGCTCGTGGCCAAGATAGCCATGGGTTACCGCGGTTACGGCTTGCCCATATCCGAGGTCGTCTCGGAAGGCAATGTCGGCCTGATGCAGGCGGTGAAGCGGTTCGAGCCCGACAAGGGCTTCCGTCTTGCCACCTACGCCATGTGGTGGATCAAGGCCTCGATTCAAGAGTACATCCTGCGTTCCTGGTCGCTCGTGAAGATGGGCACCACCGCGAACCAGAAGAAGCTGTTCTTCAACCTGCGCAAGGCCAAGAGCCGGATCAATGCGCTGGACGAGGGCGATCTGCATCCCGAGCAGGTCGCGACCATCGCCAAGCGGCTGGGCGTGACCGCGCAGGACGTGATCGACATGAACCGCCGCCTCGGTGGCGACGCCTCGTTGAACGCGCCGATCCGCGACGACGGCGAAGCCGGCGAATGGCAGGACTGGCTGGTCGACAACTCGCCCAACCAGGAAGCCCTGATGGCCGAGCACGAGGAATATGATCACCGCCGCGACGCGCTGAACGGCGCGATGGGCGTGCTCAACCCGCGCGAACGCCGCATCTTCGAGGCGCGGCGCCTCGCCGACGAGCCGATGACCCTGGAAGACCTCGCCGCCGAGTTCGGCGTCTCCCGCGAGCGGGTGCGCCAGATCGAGGTGCGGGCGTTCGAAAAGGTGCAGACGGCCGTCAAGGGCGCGATCGCGAAGCAAGAGGCCGCGGCGCTGGAAGCCGCGCATTAAGGCGGCCGCTGAAGCGGACCTGGCGGAGCAAATACGAAAGCCGGCGGCGACGCCGGCTTTTTTGTTTTTGGAAGGCAGGCCTGATTGCGAGTCATTCCCGCCCTTCCCGGGCGTGGAAGACGCGCAACATCACCAGACGTTTGCCATCGAAGCGATACTGAAAGATGTAGGCGGCGCCGGCGGCCCAAATCGATCGAGGTCGGCGAGCGCGTCGTCCGACCATTCGAGGTTCATTGATCACGCCACCTGCGGAAGGCCGGCGTACCCCAAGTCTGCAGCCTGCAACGTATCGGAAAATCCGGATCCAAACGCAAAACTACTTCCCCCACTCCCGCGCCAGCGTCGCCAATGCGCAGCCCTCGCAATAGCGCGCGTCCTTGTAGTCGATCCAGTTGTGGGCATAGACGTGGTCGAGCGGGATGTCGTAGCGCGCCATCAGCACCTTCACCAGCACGCGCCACGCCGCGATCTGTGCCTCGGTCGCGGGCCGCGTGACGTCGGGATAGTTGCCGGCGAACTCGACGCCGATCGAGCTGTCCTTGTTGACCTTGTGGTAGGTCTTGCTGTTGTCGATATATTTGTTGTCGTTGCGGTCGGCGCCGTCGGTGTGGGTGGGCACGAGATCATCCGCAACCGCCCAGTACACCGTGCCGTCGGTCTCGACCCAGACCATGACGCCGCGCCGGGTCGGATTCCTCGACTGCTCCAGCGCGCCGCCGCGCGCCGACCCCGCCGGCCCCTCGGTCTGATGCACGATGATATTCGACCACGGATGGGCTTTGGCCACATCGCCCCAGGGCGCGAGCCAGACCATCTTCAAGCCGGGGATGTCGGGCGTGCCCGATGATTTCGCGATCGCTGCGAGATCAGGCGCTTGCGCTGCCGCAGCAACGGACAAGGCGAGCGCGCCAAGCGCGACTATCACACGGGGGACCATCATCGGCTCGAAGCATCCTTTCGAGCCCACGAGATAACATGATTTACGCCGGCCTGCGCAACGTGCCGGCAAGCACGGAGGCGGCCCCCGAGCCGGGCGCGGGCGCGAGCGGTGGGGAATCGTCGTAGGCCGCGTAGCGGTTCTTGCCTTCCTTCTTGGCCGCGTAGAGCGCTTCGTCCGCCGCCGCAATCAGGCTTTCGGGGAGGCGGCCGATATCGGGGGTCCATTCCGCGACCCCGATCGACACCGCGATCGGAATCTCGAGGCCCGTGCAGCCCTCGGCATCCTGCCGGCAGACATCGAGGATGCGGCGCGCGATCATGACGCCCTCGCGCACGGACGAGGACGGCAGCACGATGCAGAACTCATCGCCCCCGGTGCGCGCCAGGAGGTCGCCGGGTCGCAGCCGCGTCTGGGCCATCAGGGTGAAATGCTGCAGGCAGGCGTCGCCCGCGGCATGGCCATGGGTGTCATTGATGGTCTTGAAGCCGTCGAGATCGATGACCAGGAGCGCGAACGGCTCGCCGGAGCGTTCCGAACGGGCACATTCTTCCGTCAGGCGCTGGATCAGGTGACGGCGATTGGCGACGCCGGTGAGGTCGTCGAGCAGCGCGAGATCCGCGACCTCGTTGCGCAGCCGGTCCATCGCCATCAGCATGAAGCCGAAATTCCAGGCCATCCCCAGGAACACCTGGGCCAGCATCAGCGCCGCCTGGATGCCGTTGAAATGGGTGACCGTCATGTCGCCGCCGATGATCGGGATGGCCCAGATGCAGCGTACGATGTGAATGGCGATGACAATGAGGCCGATGAAGCCGGCGAGCCGCGCGCCGGGATTGTCACGGCCGCCCTCGCGCCGCAACAGCAGAGGCAGCGTCATGCCGATCGAGACCGACTGGCCCAGCGAATAGGCCACCATGCGCAAAGGCATGTTGTCGTCGATGACCAGGAAGACATAGAGGCCGATGCAGCTCGCAGCCGCGACCATGCAGCCGGCGCGCCATCGGATGTCGAGGTCGTAGAAGCGGCGCACGCCCATCGCGGCAAGGCCGCAGGCAAACACCAGGAGCCCGCCGCCGATGATCAGCGGAAAGCGCGGGTCCATCGCGCCGCGCAGCATGGTGATGCCGGCACCGAGCGCCGCCGCTAGCGATGCCGCAGCCCAGAACTTCGCAGCGGCGAATTTGGGATAGCTCCGCATCACATAGGCCCAGACCAGGCCCATGGAAAGAAAGTTGATGATGATCGTGACCCAGAGAGTCGGAACGCTCAACATTGCGCGTGCAGAACGCGCATCGCCCTGTCTCCTGCCTGCACGAACAACCGGCCCATGATCTTCCCCGTGATCTCGCGGGGCACCATGCGGCGAGCCCGCTTAATGGACTCTCAATCGCATCCGCCAAATGCCGGCTGTGGTTTTGATTTCATGAAGAGCGCATCTTGGTGCGGCGTTAACCCTGAAGCCGCGCCGCCGCAACAGCGCCTCTCGACGGTCTTCACCGGGCCCCCGCTGCGGCGGGCGCGGCGAATTTTCGCAAGCTGCACGCCGACGTGCATAACAGTTGTGGATAACGCGATGACGGCTGCGTGACAATGCGGGGCAGCGGCAAGCGAATCTGTTGAACTTTGTCCTTGAGGATATTGCGAGGCTGGCCCTCCGCCGAGCATGCCTCTCGTGTCGCGTTCAATCCATTATAACCCTGAGAGGATACTATGGCTAAGAAAGCGAAGAAGGCGAAAAAGGCGAAGAAGGCCAAGAAAGCCAAGAAGAAATAGCTTGGAACCAACCTTCGGCGCCCGGGTGGAGCTCGCTCTGCCCGGGCGTAGTGCAAGTGTCGGGGGGAATCGCGGCGGGCTCGGCCCGCTTTTTTGTTGCTTCCGTCGTGCCGGCGCAAGCCGGCACTCATACCGCGGAATCTCTCTGGGGAGCGCGTTGGGAATAGATCGTCGCGACAACTATCCCCTGGGATTATGGGGTCCGGCCTTCGCCGGGACCGACCGCCCTCACCGCTCCGCAAACGCCAGCTTCGCGCCCAGCAGCGCAAAGCCGCCGGCGAAGGCGCGGCGGAGCCAGGCCATGACCTTCGGTCGGCTCACGACATGGTCGCGCACCCGTGCGGCGAACAGGCCGTAGAGCACGAACACCACGAATGTCATCAGCATGAAGGTTGCGCTCAGCTCCAGCATGCGTGCGATCGGGTGGGCCTCGTCGGTCGCGATGAACTGCGGCAGGAAGGCGAGGAAGAAGATCGAGAGCTTCGGGTTGAGGATATTGATCAGAAACCCCGTCACGATCACCCGCGCGTCCGCACCGCCATCCCGCCGTGCCTCGACCGACAGCGCGCCCTGCTCGCGCAGCGTCTGCCAGGCCATGTACAGGAGATAGGCGACGCCCAGCCATTTCAGCGCCGCAAAGGCGAGCGCGCTGGTGTGCAGCACCGCGGCGAGCCCGACCATCGCAGCCCCCATGGCCGGAAGGATGCCGAGCGTGCAGCCGAAGGAAGCGGCGACGGCGGCCCGCCCGCCGCGGGTCAGCGCGGTCGCAAGCGTATAGAGCACACCGGTTCCGGGCGAAGCGACCACGATCAGCGAGGTCAACAGGAATGCGAAGGACATGCCCGAAGGCTAGCACGGCGCCTCCGCGCGGCAAAGCGGCGGCGCGCGAGCATGATCCGGAAAAGTGGAAACCGGTTTTCCGAAAAGATCATGCTCAGTCAAAGCGATGAGATCATGATGCGATCCTTTGCGATCGCATTGTGATCTCGTCAGCCGAGCGCCTGCTGCACCGAGAGCATCAGCCTGTAGAGCGGATCCTCCGCCGCGCTCGGATAGAGCGCGCGATGCGCCACTTGCGGGAAATTGTCGTTCTTCCAGAACGTCGCGGGATTGAAGACGAATTTGGCGACCAGCCGGCGGCCGAAATCCACCTCATAGTGAAAATAGTTTTCCCGCTGCGCGTAGTCGCCGAGATCGGGATAGACGCCGAGCAGATAGCCTTCCTGGATGTGGGGACGCGCGGCCGAGGGCGGGCAGACGCTCGACAGCCGCACGATCTGAAGGCCCGCTTCCGCGCTTGCGGTGACGGCGCCGCTCAGGTTCGGCACGCCGAGCACGAACAGATAGGCCTTGCTGGTGTCGCCGAGCGACGCAAACGAGGCGGCAATGCGCAGCGAATGGGTGACGTCGAGCAGGGGCGTCGCGCAGATCTCGTAATGCTGCAGGATCGACCAGCGCAGCACACGGTGGCGCCGCAGCCGGTCGACGCCGAGCAGGCCCGAGGCGACGTAGCGAGCGACCAGCTCCCGCTCGGCATGTTCGAGCCGGTCGAAGCGCGCCATCAGCATAGCCTCTGACGGATTGCCCCGCCCCTCCGGCCGCAGCAGCGTCGGCTTCAACGTGGTGTTGTGCTGGAGGTTCCGGTAGTCGCCGGACTGGCCGCGGAACAGCAGCACATGATCGCGGTTGCGGAACTGCAGCTCGGCGACCTTGGTCGCGAGCTCGAAATAGGAGCCGATACGGTGGCCGCGTCCCTTGCGAATCTCGGTGTTCTTCGCCACCCGGCAGGTCCGGCCGGTGTCGTAGAACGACCAGATCTTTTGGTTGCCGATGGTTTCCATGCGAGCCGTGACCCTATCACGCGCTCGCATGGGTCAAAAGCATGTCGCCTCACGACGAGGCGCGGCTCACGCCTCCCTGCGCAAGCTCCGCCTCGCGCAACACGTCGAGCGGCGCCCAAGGCTTGGGCCAGAATTTCGCGCCCTCAGGCAAGGGTTCGCGCAGCGGCCTGCCCGAGGTCACGACCACGTCGAGGGCGGGGTTGCGGGACTTCGCAATGCGCGCGAGCTCCACGCCATTCATGCGGCCGGCGAGCTGCACGTCGGTCATCAGCAGGTCAATGCAGCCGGCGACCTTCTGCAACACCCGTTCGGCGGCCTCCGCGCTTTCGCACTGGATCACGTCGTAGTCGCATTCTTCGAGCAGCACATGCAGCATCTCGCGCTGCATGGGGTCGTCCTCCACGATGAGGGCGGTCGAACGTAACGGCTTCGATTGTCGCATTACCTACCTCGAGGTCATTTCAAAAACTAATCTATGTTATGACCGAGCAGGCAGATCGGTTCGGATGTCGAAGCAAAATTTTCCGGACGCGGGAGAAGGGAACCCTTGCAGGCGTGCGGTTCCGTCATGGTCGGAACAATCCGGAGCTTTCGCCGGCCGCCGTAGCGCGAGTGAACCCTAGAGCATTTCCGGTTCTGATTGAATCAGAACCGGGCTCCAGGTTTTTGTTTTGACGCGTTTTCTTCACGCGAACCGGTATCCACTTCGCTCGAAAACGCTCTAGTGTTGTGACCCAGACGCCTGATCCACTCGGTGTCATTCCGGGGCGCCCGAAGGGCGAACCCGGAATCTCGCGCCGCAACCTCGAGATTCTCAGGTGCGCAATTGCGCACCGTAGTTCGCCGCTGACGCGGCGCCCCGGAATGACGGAATGAAGTGTCAGACTCGCAGCACTAGCGGGTCAGCCGGTCGGCGAAATAGGCAATGGTCTTGCGGTAGATCACCGCGTGGTTCCACTCGCGCATCGCCTCGAAATTCTCGCTGCCTTCCTCGTAGGAGGCGCCCATCTTGAAGCCGTTCGCGTGCAGGAGGTTCGCGGTGGAGGCGAGCACGTCGGCAACCGAGTGGCGCAGATCGACGCGGCCGTCGCCGTCGAAATCGACCCCGTATTTGATGTAGGACGACGGCAGGAACTGGGTCTGGCCGATCTCGCCGGCATAGGCGCCGATCAGATCGGACAGCGGCAGGTCGCCGCGCTGGATGATCTTGAGCGCCGCGATCAGCTCGCCCTGGAACAGGTCGCTGCGGCGGCAGTCATGGGCGAGCGTGGCGAGGGTGCGGATCACCGGCAGCTTGCCCATGTCGCCCTTGCCGAAATCGCTCTCCAGCCCCAGATCGCAACCAGGATCTGGCGCGGCACGCCGAACTTCTGCTCGATCTGCGAGAACAGCGCGGCGTAGCGCGCGAGCATCGCCCTGCCGCCATTGATGCGGCCGCTGCCGACGCGGGTCGAGACATATTGCTCGAAGGTCTTGTTGAAGGTGTAGCGCTGCCGACGGTCGAAGGCGAGCACGCTGCCGTCGATGGTGACACCGGCAAGCGAGCTCGAAATCACGCTCTGCGACACGCCGGCGCTCTGCGCATCCACCGAGACGTTCGAAAGGAAGGAATTGAAATCGCCGCCGCAGCGGGCGGCCTGGGCCGCGCCGGCCAGAAAAACGGTGAGCGCCAGCAAGACAGCCGAGAACGTCGCCAAACGGAGCTTGAGCATGCAAAAAGGTTCCTGAAATCGTCCCCAACTCGGCCGATCATGCCATGGCCAAAAGCGGTGCGTCAAAGCAACGGGCGCGGCGCCTCACCACCGGGCCGCGAGGTTGATCCGCATCAATATCGGCAACCGGCCGCCTCCCTAGGATGAACCTACCCCCAAGGAGAGCCGACATGATTGGAATCACGCTAACCACCGACCAGATTCGCAGCGCACCCAAAGAGGTGCGGCAATGGATCGAGCACCAGGTGATCGCAAGCCTGGGGCTGGCTGCCGAGGCGCCGGCGGCCATGCCTGTGCAGGCCACGCATCTTGCGGTCCTGAGCGAGGAGGAAGCGGCTGCGGTGCTGGCGCAGGTGCGCGGCATGCTGCCGGCGGCGAATGTGTTCTTCGAATTTGCGAGGCCCGGCGTATCGTTCGGCCAGCCGCCGGTGATGTCCTACCGTCTGATCGACATCCTCAATCACACCAAGCTGCAGAACATCGGCCAGGTGATGGCCTGCCTCGAGGCGCTCGACAATGCCGCGGCGCGGCTGCGCGGCAACCCGAATATCCGCTTCTCGGGCTTCGACAATGAAGGGCATTGCTTCATCGTGCCCGAGACGCAAGCCGCCATCGCCGCGCTCTGGCACGACGTGATCGCAAGCCAGCAGGGCACCAACAGCGAGTCCGCGGCAAAATTTGCGCCGGCGGCGTGATCGCTTCCGCGTGAGGTGAGAGGGTGATAGATTGGCGCCAGCGCGAACCGCGGGGCGCGACATCCCATGACGAACGGCAAGACAGCGAGCCACGAGACCGCCGGCTGCAAGACCAGCCGGGCCGGCGTCTTCCGCGTTCCGCTGTTCCGCCTGCTCGCCATCAATCTCCTGATCGGCATTGCGGTCGCCGCGCTCCTCGTCGGCGGCCTGCTCCTGCTCAACCCCGGCGGCCTGCGCCATCTCATTGTCACCGACCGCTCGCCCTGGGTCGCGGTCGGGCTGTTGCTGTTCGGCTTCGTCGTGACGTTCGGTTCGGCTGCGATGGGAAGCGCGATCATGGCGGCGGGACTGCCGCGGGATGAGGACGATCGCGGCGGCGGGCCGGGGAAGCTGGCGCGGCAGGAGGTGGGCGCGAAGCGGCGGCCGTAGCGAGCGGAGGTCCCCGCGCTCACCAATGCCCCTTCCATTTGTTCCAGGCAAACAGCAGGTCCGCAAACCGGTCATAGACAACGCGCGTCAACGGCAGCACAAGGCGATTGCCGACGAGCGTTGCCATCCAGCGTTCCCCCGGCGTCACCTGCCAGATCGCAATCGCAACATCGGCGCCGACGATCAGCCGCCCGGTGTCATCCGTCGCGTGCAGGCGCCGCCGCACATCGTCGAGCGAGGCGCCGTAGGCGGCGAGCGCATCGGGCTCGGCGTTGATGTCCCTGAACGAGATGCGCCCGGCCCGGACCGCCGCGAGCAGCTTGTTCCGCTGCCAGTCGATGCCGCCGTTACAGACCGGACAGCGGGTGTTGTACCAGACGGTGAGGTGCGGCATGGGCATCAGGTCTCGTCGCGGCGGGGCCGGCCTTCCGACCGGAGGCGTTCCATAACCCGATCGGCGCAGCCGGTGACAGCCGCATGACGGCATCGGACTTTGGCAAAAGATCGGGCGAGCGATTTGTGGGCTCAACGCTGTTGACGGCCCCGCCAATATCGACCAAAAGCCGGCCATGGCGAAAAAACCCGGTACCAATCCCAAAGGCGAGTTCGCCTTCTTCAACGTCACCTATGAAGACGGTTCGCAGCGTTCCAACCGGCGCGTGCCGGCGGATCTGCTCGGCGGCCTCGACGGCGACGAGCCGGCCCGCGGCTTCATCATGGAACAGGACCGCGAGATCGCCGAAAAATCCGGCCGGCCGCCATTGGCGATCAAGTCGTTGGAGCGGGTCGGCGTGAAGAAGAAGTAGGGACGCGGGGCGCGACGACCGGCAGCGCCGGCCGTGCAGCTACGCGGTCTCCAGCCTCACCTCGCCCGCTTTCACCTTGAGCATCTTGCGCGCGACAAAGGCCCGCGGCGCGTTGATCAGGCTGACCAGTGTGTAGCTGATGATCAGAAGCAAGAACCACGAGCCGAGCTTTTCCGGGGCGACCATCGCCCAACCGTGACGCTGCGACGGATAGAGCCAAGTCTGCGTGTAGGTGCCGATGTTTTCCGACAACCAGATGAACAGCGACACCAGAAAAAGCCCGAGCAGAAGCGGCATCGAACGATAGTCGCGCCAGACCTTGAAATGGATCGTGGTGCGGCCGAACAGCAGGACGCAGGCCGCGAATAGCAGCAGACGCAGGTCGGGCAGGTAGTGGTGGGTGAAAAAATTGGCGTAGATCGCGCAGCTCAGCGCGATCAGCGTCCAGCGCGGCGGATGGCGGGTGAAGCGGAAGTCGAACAGGCGCCAGGCGCGGCAGATATAGCTGCCGATGCAGGAATACATGAATCCGGTGAACAGCGGCACGCCCGCGACGCGGAAGACATTCGGCTCCGGATAGATCCAGGAGCCGACCGAGGTCTTGAAGATCTCCATCGCCGTGCCGACGAGATGATAGATCAGGATGACCTTCGCCTCCTCCCACGTCTCCAGCCGGCTTGCGAGCAAGGCGATCTGCACCGCGACCATGCACAGAAACAGGAAATCGTAACGCGGAAGCGCCGCGCCGTGCGGATAGAATTTGTAGCTTCCGATCATCAGGGCGACGGCAATGCCACCGAACAGGCACGCCCAGCCCTGCTTCAACCCGAAGCGCAGGAATTCATAGGCTCCCGCCGTCCACCGCCGCCGTGCCATCTTGCGGCCGAGCAGCGCCTCACTTGCGATGAAGCGACGAAGCGGCGGCCAGTTCGCAGCCGCGCTCGGGCGGCGCGCGCCATTGTCGGTTGAGGCTGTGTCGGTGGGTTGGTCCGAGGCGTGATGCACAAGCGCCAAGCATCATGACCGATAGGGAAGAAATAAAGGCGCCAAGCGCTGCGCCTTTGATCTGGCTGATTCACTTTCTTGTCAGCGAGAATTGCTGGCCGACCTCTTTCGGCGTGCGGCCGGCGTTGCCGGGGCGCATGCGGAGCACGCGTTCGTCGCGCGGGGTTGGCGAGGCGAGACCGCGCGTGGTCGTTCTGAGAGTTGTCCTCGTCGCGAGGTGCCCACGAATCTTGTGCGACGGTCTCGACCAGGTGCACGCGGATGCTGACGGTACGGGCCTGGCGGACGATGGCGCGGGTGATCGGCCGACGGGCGAAGACCGCCGATGCAGCCGCCCGACCCCTTGCATCCTTCCGTATGACATCCATATACCATCCATACGGATGGCAAAAGGATGGTAGAACCAATGGCGAACAATGTTCATGAACTCCGCCCGAAGCCGGCGGATACCGAGAAGATCACGATCAACCTCGGCTTTGTCGACCTCGGCCAGGTCGACCTGATGGTCCAGGAGGGGTTCTACTCGAACCGGACCGATTTCATACGCACGGCCATCCGCAACCAGCTCGAACGTCATGCGGATGTCCTCAAGCAGTCGACCGCCCGCAAAAGCCTGGACCTCGGCTTGCGCCATTACAGCCGCGAGGACCTAGAAGCGGTGCGGCGCGCCGGCGAGACGCTGCACATCAACGTGCTGGGCCTTGCGACGATCGCGCCCGACGTCACGCCCGAGCTTGCGCGCGCCACCATCGCCTCGGTCTCCGTGCTCGGCGCCCTCCATGCCAGCGCGGCGGTCAAGGCCGCGCTCGCAGACAGGACGCGGTGACGGCGATGCTCAACCAGGACATCATTGGCGAAGCCACACGTCTCACCCGCGCCGGACGCCTCGTCGAGGCCACTGCCCTGCTCCAGCGCATGCTCCGCGGCGAAGCGACCGCCGAGGCGAGCTTCCGCACCGATCCGGCGGCGCCGCCCGCAGCCATGCCGTCCATCATCGACGCGAAGGCCAATTGGGTGAAGGACAGCGAGGCCAGCAGTGCCGAGGTCAGGAGTGCCGAGGCCAGGAGTGCCGAGACCAGCAGTGCCTCGGCCAAGGGCGAGGCGATCAAGCGTACAGTGCGCGCGCAGCCGGCGTCGACCACAGCCGCGCAAACGCGCAAGGTCCGTAAACCGTCCACTGGCATAAGCGATTTCCCCGGGCTCCGATTGCGGGGCGCATCTCGGCGGACTCCGCTGTCCATGCGCGACATCGCGCCGGACGGGTCGCGATTCATCGAGGCCAGCTTCGGCAATGCATCAGGCAGCCGCGACTACCGGCTCTTCATCCCGAGCAGCTACCACGGGCAGGCTGTTCCGCTCATCGTCATGCTGCACGGCTGCACCCAGTCGCCGGACGATTTCGCAGCCGGCACGCGGATGAACTTTGCCGCGGAGGCACAGCCTTGTCTCGTGGCCTATCCCGCACAGCCCAGCGCAGCCAATCAGGCGAAATGCTGGAACTGGTTTCGTGCCGGCGACCAGCAGCGCGGCACGGGCGAGCCTGCGCTGATCGCGGGGATCACGCGCCAGATCATGCGCGACTATGCGGTCGACCCGACGCGCGTCTATGTTGCCGGACTGTCGGCCGGCGCAGCCGCCGCCGCCATCATGGCCGCGACATATAGCGATCTCTACGCCGCCGTCGGCGTCCATTCCGGCCTCGCCTGCGGCGCCGCCACCGACCTGCCCTCGGCGCTCATCGCCATGCGGCAGGGCGGCGGCTCCGGCCGCGCCGCGAGGTCAGGCGACCGGCCCATCGTGCCGACCATCGTTTTCCACGGCGATCGCGACACCACGGTGCACCCCGGCAATGGCGATCAAGTGATTGCGCAGTCGATCGAGGCGACATCCACGCAACGTCATGTGCATCGCGGACAGGTCGCCGGCGGTCACGCCTATACGCGCACGGTCCACCGCGACGCCGGCGGCCGCAGCGTCCTGGAGCACTGGCAAATCCACGGCGCCGGACACGCCTGGTCGGGCGGCAGCCCCGCAGGCTCCTACACCGACCCGCAAGGCCCCGATGCGACCGGAGAGATGTTGCGGTTCTTCCTGGAGCATTCGCGGCGGTGAGCATGATGGATCCGCGGCGCACGACATGAAAACGGCGGGCTCTCGCCCGCCGCTTTAATTTGGATGGATCGCCGGGTCCCGCCTTCGCTGAAGCTACGGCGGGCACGCGAGCCCGGCAATGACTGGCTTCTGAGATTAGTTATCCAAGAAGCTCCGCAGCTTCCGCGACCTTGACGGATGCTTCAGCTTCCTTAGTGCCTTGGCTTCGATCTGGCGGATGCGCTCGCGCGTCACCGAGAACTGCTGGCCGACTTCTTCCAGCGTGTGGTCGGTGTTCATGCCGATGCCGAAGCGCATGCGGAGCACGCGCTCCTCGCGCGGGGTGAGCGAGGCGAGCACGCGCGTTGTCGTCTCGCGCAGGTTCGACTGGATCGCGGCGTCGATCGGCAGGATCGCGTTCTTGTCCTCGATGAAATCGCCGAGATGAGAGTCCTCCTCGTCACCGACGGGCGTCTCGAGCGACAGCGGCTCCTTGGCGATCTTCAGGACCTTGCGGACCTTCTCGAGCGGCATGCCGAGCTTCTCGGCGAGCTCTTCCGGGGTCGGCTCGCGGCCGATCTCGTTGAGCATCTGGCGCGAGGTGCGCACGATCTTGTTGATGGTCTCGATCATGTGCACGGGGATGCGGATGGTGCGCGCCTGGTCGGCGATCGAGCGGGTGATCGCCTGCCGGATCCACCATGTCGCGTAAGTCGAGAACTTGTAGCCGCGGCGGTATTCGAACTTGTCGACCGCCTTCATCAGGCCGATGTTGCCCTCCTGGATCAGGTCCAGGAACTGCAGGCCGCGGTTGGTGTATTTCTTCGCGATCGAGATCACCAAACGAAGGTTGGCTTCCACCATCTCCTTCTTGGCCTGGCGCGCCTCGCGCTCGCCCTTCTGCACGCCGTGCACGATCTTGCGGAACTCGACGATCTCGAGCCCGGTGAGCGCGGCCAGCGACTGCACCTCGTGGCGCAGGTCCTTGATGCGGTCCTTCTCGTGATGGACGAAATTCTTCCAGCCTTTCGCTGAAAGTTTGGAGACGCGGTTGAGCCAGCGCGGATCGAGCTCCGAGCCCTGGTAGTTGCGCAGGAAGTCGTCGCGCGCCACGCCATGGCTGTCGGCGAGCCGCATCAGGCGGCCCTCGAAGGAGACGAGCTTCTTGTTGATGTCGTAGAGCTGCTCGACCAGCGAATCGATGCGCGCCTGGTTGAGCCGCAGCGACTTCACCTCGACGATGATCTCGTCCTTCAGCTTCTTGTACTTGCGCTCCTGCGACGGCGACAGCGACTCGCTCTGCAGCTGGTTGGCAATGTCCTGCTCCTGCAGCTTGCGCAGCTTCTTGTAGTTGTCGGCGATCTTGTCGAAGGTCTCGACCACCTTCGGCTTGAGCTCGGCCTC
>Ga0209062_1000469_pt1 | contig 121026 bp, 116 predicted proteins | sample Coa_R2_2_FD_187158 | JGI IMG/M metagenome (GOLD analysis project Ga0209062, IMG submission 187158) | Surface soil microbial communities from Centralia Pennsylvania, which are recovering from an underground coalmine fire - Coalmine... | ecosystem: Environmental > Terrestrial > Soil >... | reverse complement strand
CAGCTGGCGCAAGCCATACATCAAATCGGCACGAGTCTGATCGAGCCAGGCAGCAACGTTCATGTCGCGAGTGCTCTCTTTCTGAATCGAGTAGTTGCCAAGCCTGCGTCGTGCCGCGCGCACGGCGTCTTCGTGAGACATGCCCCGCGCTTCGAGACGCTCGCAGCTTTCCGCCAGATGATGCGCGAGCTCGTCTCGCAGTTCGCGATCCAGCTCTTCAGACCGGAAAACGTTCCGCCAGCGTGTATACCAGGGCATGGCGAGTTCTATTCGATGCGCAGGGCGGACATCGGGTCACCCGTGGCGGCGTAGCGCGCGGGAATAAAGCTCGCGATCAGCGCGATACAGGCGAGCAGAAGGCTGGCTCCGATCAGCGACACCGTGTCGCGCGGTTTCACGCCGTAAAGAAGAGTCGCGGCAAGTTTGCCGGCCCAAAGCGAGATCACCGTCCCTGCGATAATACCCGCGAAGAGCAGCAACGCAGCTTCTTTCAGCACAAGGCGGATGACACCGGAGCGGTCCGCCCCAAGGGCCATACGAATACCAATTTCTTTACGCCGGCGCGCGACCATGTAGGAGATGACACCATAGAGCCCGAGCGTGGCGAGCAGCATGGCGAGCAGGCCGAGAGCGCCGGAAAGAATCGCCATCAGGCGCTCGCGCAGCAGCGATTCGGTAAGCTGGGCCGACAGCGGGCGGAACTGGATACCGATCGATGGAGCTACTTCCGCCACGGCGTTCTTCGCGGTACGCATGATCGATGCCGGCGACCCGGCAATGCGCAGAACAAAATTGGTACCATCGCCCGGATCTTCATTCTGCCCGGCAGCAAAGAAGCCGAGCGGGCGGAAATCTTCGCGCAAGTCTTCGTATTTTGTGTTTTGCACCACGCCGACAATTTGAAATAGCGGCTCCGGCTTGCCGGCCTGTGCTTCGATGCGGAAGCTGTGTCCGAGCGGGTTGATGCCGGGGAAAAACTTCGTGGCAAATTGCTCGTTGATAATGGCGACTCTGGTGGAGCTGAGCGTGTCACGATCATTGAAATCCCGGCCGGCGATCAGGCGCGTCTGCATGGTGTGGAAATAGCCGGGGGAGACGCGATTGAACCAGGCTCGTTTATGGCTGGTCGCAGCAGGCGCCCCATCCGGGCCGACATTTTCGTCCCACGAGCTTCCGCTGATCGGAGTAGCATCGATCTGCGCCGCCGAGACGACACCCGGAATAGCCGAAAATTTTTCTGTTAATTCGCGGTAGAGACCTCGGCGGCGCTCTTTCGGAATCGGCGCTTTCTCCAGATCGATGCCGGCCGTGAGAACCCCCTCGGAACGGAACCCCGGATCCGATTTCAGCAGGTTGCAGAATGTGCGCACAAACAGCAAAGCACCGAACAACAGCACCAGCGAGAAAGCGACCTGAGTTGCTACCAGCGCGCGTCGAAGACTAAAGCGCTCGCGCCCTGTGGTGACGCTCCGGCTGGTCGAACGCATGGCGCAAGCCGGCGATAGCCGTGTGCCGCGCAACGCCGGAAGCAGCCCGAAGAGCAGACAGGTCAGAATGGCAAGTCCTACTGCAAAGCCGAGTACGCGCCAGTCCATTCCCGTGTCGAGGTAAATCGAATTCTCCGAGCTTGTGATCAGCAGAATGAGCGAGCGGCTCAGCGCGAACGCAAGCACGCCCCCCGATACGGTACCGAATAGCGCAAGCAGCAGACTTTCGGCCAGGAACTGGCGCACCACGCGCCCGCGCGAAGCACCCATCGCCAGACGTACCGCAATCTCAGCCTCACGAGCAGTCGCGCGCGCCAGCAGCAGATTGGCAAGATTCGCGCATGCGATCAGCAGCACAAGCCCGCTGATACCGAGCAACAGATACAGAGGCTGCTCGTATCGCCGCCTCAGATCGGAGACTCCGCCCTGTGCCGCTTGTGCCTCGAGCGTATTGGTCAAGAAGAGCTTTGCGAAGCCCGGGTTGTATTCGGAAGGCAAAGTGGCGCGCATGATCTGCGGCGAGGTGGTGCGCAGATACGCAGTCGCCTGCGCGAGAGTCCAGCCCGGCTTTAGCCGTCCCATAACCGAGAGCCACCAGGCGTAATCGAGCGGGATGCGGCTACGTTCGGAGATCAGCCGATCCGCGCACAACGGAACCGCCACATCATCGCGAACACCTACTTCGACACCGAAAAAAGCCGGTGGCGTGACACCAATTATCGGAACTGAGTAGCCGTCCAGGCTGAGCTTCCGGCCGAGCACCTGCGGATCGCCGCCGAGTTCCCGCTGCCAGAATGCGTAACTGATCACAGCGCCGGCATTGCAGGACGCGCTGTCGTCCTGAGCCATGAAGGTACGGCCGGCTATCGGCGACACCCCGAGCACCCGAAAGAAATCGCCGCTGACATACATCCCTTCGGCAAAGCGAGGCTCCCCGCCCCGGCTCAGATTGAAGCGGTTGGCGCTAAAGGCGAGTACGCCCGAAAACGGCTCATGCTGCGCCTGTATTTGTTGCCATTGTGAATAAGTGAATTCCCCGCTGCGACTCGATCCCCAGCCGGACCGGTGCGACGGTTGCACGTATTTCAAAATCACAAGCTCGTGCGGATCTTTCACCGGCAGCTTCTTCAGGCGAATCGCATTCACCAGCTGAAAAATCGCCGTGTTCGCCCCGATTCCCAACGCCAGCGAGAGCACCGCAACGGCAGTGAACCCCGGGCTCAGCCGCAGCTGGCGCAAGCCATACATCAAATCGGCACGAGTCTGATCGAGCCAGGCAGCAACGTTCATGTCGCGAGTGCTCTCTTTCTGAATCGAGTAGTTGCCCAGCCTGCGTCGCGCCGCGCACACGGCGTCTTCGTGAGACATGCCCTGCGCTTCGAGACGCTCGCTGCTTTCCGCCAGATGATGCGCGAGCTCGTCTCGCAGCTCGCGATCCAGCTCTTCAGACCGGAAAACGTTCCGCCAGCGCGTGAACCAGGGCATAAGCGTTTCCTCAGGAGTAACGCAGCACGCGCGCCACGCCGCGGGTCAGCTGCGTCCATTTTTCGCACTCGGCGGCAAGCTGCTTTTCGCCGCGCGCCGTGATCGAGTACATCTTCGCTTTCCGGCCTTTGTCGGTGATTTCCCACTTCGCCGAAATCCAGCCGTCCTGCTCCATTCGATGCAGCGCCGGGTAAAGCGAACCCTCTTCCACCTGCAGCAATTCGTTCGATACCGCATGGATCAGCTCCAGCAGGCCGTAACCGTGCAGCGGACCGCGCGATTTGAGCATGCGCAGGATCAGCAGCGTGAGCGTGCCCTGGAGTTTGTCGTTCGGACTTTTTGGCATAGGTAGCTAGGTAAAGCTAGCTAGGTATAGAGTAGACTCGAATCGCGGCCGTGTCAAGCGCGAGAAAATAGGCCGGGGGTTAGCCATGAAAACAGAATTTTTCGGAGTTGCTCCGCTGCTGCAGGTCTTTGACATGCCCATCGCGCTCCGCTTCTATCGCGACGTGCTCGGCTTCGCGGTTCTCCACCAGTCTCAGGAAGGCGACGACGCCGACTGGTGCCATCTCTCCCGCGGCGGCACCGAAATTATGCTCAACACCATGTACGAGCGCGAGAATCGCCCGTCACAGCCTGACATCGCGCGCTCGGCTGCTCACAGCGACACCGGCCTGTTCTTCGCCTGCCGCGATCTCGACGGCGCTTATCAGCATCTCCGCTCCCATGGCATCGATCTTCAGCCCCCGCGCGTGGCTCCCTACGGTATGCGTCAGCTCTGGTTCCGCGATCCAGATGGCTACGGACTCTGCTTTCAGTGGCCTTCGAACGAACGCTGGGCGGAAGACTGGCGCAAGCGCTACGGCTTCGCTGCCTGACCGGCCTCAGCGCCGAGCAGTCGACGGTTCAGCGCGCCCCCGGCAAACAACATTTCCTCCAGCGCGCGATCCACGGCCGCCGCGCTGAGAAGTGTTCCTGAATTCGAATCAGCCTCGATCTGCGATTGCGCGCAGCGCCGCATCAGCTCTTTGATAAAGGCCGCACTCACACCTTTAGTCCGTGCAACAATCGTCCCCAGCAGCTCCTCCGGAATTTCCAGCCCGCGCGTATAAAGCTTCGTCAGCCGCGCACGCCCTTCCTCGTCGGGAAGCGGAAATTCAATCGCCTGATCGATGCGCCCGGGCCGCGAAACCAGTGCCGGCTCGATCTGTTCGGGCCGGTTCGTGGTCAGGATAAAGATCACCTCCACGTCTTCACGCAGGCCGTCCATTTCGTTCAGCAGCTTGTTCAGAAGAATCTCCTCGCCCGGGCCTCGCATCTGCGTTCGCTCGCGCGCAATCAGATCGACATCCTCGATCACCATCAGCGAAGGCTGTAGAAACCGCGCCAAACGGAAATATTCGCCGAGCAGACCCACCTGCTCGGCCGTAATCAGCAGCGTCGTGTGGCCGGGCAGCTGCGAGGCGAGATAGTGGATGGTGTGTGTCTTCCCTGTTCCCGGCGGACCGTAGAACAGCAGGCCTTTGCGCGCCTGGAAACGCAGCAACTTGAGTGCCTGCCGGGCGTTGACGAAATCGCGGATGTTCCGATCGAGCAGATCGAGTGTCTTGCGCGGAAGGATGACGTCGTCGCGCTTCACCTGCGCCAGCCGGTGCACTTTCACCATGCTGCCGCCGCCGCGCGGGTCCATCTGTGCCTCGAGCGAGATCACGCGCCCGCGATAGGTGCGGCCTTGCGCAATCAGCCGCTCGATCTCGCCCAACATCTGCTCAGAAACAGGCGCTGCGGTTTCGCCTGCGGGAAACGCGAGCTCCAGATGAACACCGGTTTGAAAGCCGAACCGTCCTCCCGGCGCAAACAGAACCGCGAACGGAACTCTTCCGGCACGCGCCAGCCACAGCGCATTCTTGAGACAGCGGGCTGGCATCGAATCCCCCACGTCGATTTCGTCGAACTGCAGCGGCCCCACGTCGATTGGGAACTGCTGGTTCGCGAGCACGTTGGCGAGCGTCGGAATTTCCATTCCGGGATGCGGCGAAACCAGTCCGAGCAGCTTCGTGCCGGAATACTTCTGAAGCAGTTCCTCGACTGCAAGCTGAACATCCAGGCGAGCCGAAAGCGGAAACTGACGAGCCGCCGTCGCAACCTCACCGGCCGGCACGCCAAAATGACTCAGCAGCTTCTTGCGCAGCTCACCGCCGCTCTGACTCGCATTGCCGAACGAGAAAACGAATCCCATGTCGTAGGCGATTATGGACGGCTGCGTTTCGCGTTTTTCGATTTCGTGCGGGCGCTCTTCTCAACCCGCAGTTTCCATGCCGCGTGCAGAGCGCCCGCGAGTTGATCTTCGGAAGCTCCGGCGAGCCGGATATGGGTCGCGCCATTGCGTCCCCAGCCGCCTTTTACCGGCAGAAAGATTGCGGGTGCTTCTGAAACAAAAGCGGCCTGCTGTTCCGGATCGAGCATCAGATTGCCATAACCCTGATCAACAGCCGCAAGCGTTGCGAAAATGCGCCCTCCCACCCGAAAGTCGACTGCGCCCATATGCGAGCCCTCTTCCGCTCCGTGAAGCGACAGCGCTAGTCGGCGAAAATCGGACGGAGTCACGGCGCGTCTATTCGATATACCACGGCACGTTCAGCACCGAAATGTGATTCGTGCCCTTCATGAGCAGATTCGTTTTGAGCAGCGTGGCGCGCTGGGAGTGAAGAAAATAGTTATACCAGCGCCGCTCCACAATCTCCGGAACGATCGCCACAATGCGGCAATCGGGATGCTGTTTCGCCAGTTCAAGCACGTAATCGACGATCGGCGCCACCACGAACCGGTACGGCGATTCGATGCAGACCAGCTTCGGAACCGGACGATTCGCCGCGCGCGCCGGAGCCACAACGTCCTGCTCCCATTGCTCGCGGAAATCATCGTGCTCCTCTCCCGCGCCTGAGACGTAGATCGCATGAATGTCGTCCGATATCGCGAACGCGCTGCATAGCGCGGCTTTCGCCAGGGCGCTCCAGCGCTGCATCGGCAGCACGACACGCAGATTCGGCGTCTTCTCGATATCGAGCGGTCCGGGGCTGGCGACTTGTTCGAGTGTCTTGTCGTAATGGCTGCGTACACGATACATCAGCAACAAAATCGCCGGAATTGTGACGACGGTGATCCAGGCGCCTTCCATGAATTTCGCCAGAATCACCACCAGCACCGTGATGCCGGTCGCCAACGCGCCCAGTCCGTTGAGGAACATGTTCGTCCTTACGCGCTGGCCGCCCTGCCGTTTCCAGTGTGCGACCATGCCCGCCTGCGACAACGTGAAAGCCAGAAACGCGCCCACCGCATACAGCGGAATCAGCCGATCTGTAACACCGCCGAACGCAATGAGCAGCGCGGCCGTCAGGAAGGCAAGCACCAGCACGCCTTCCGAGTAGACCAGCCGCCGCCCGCGGTTGGCGAAGGAGATGGGCAGGAAGCGATCTTCGGCAATCACCCGGCACACGCGCGGAAAATCCGCGAAAGCAGTGTTTGCCGAGAAGATCAGCACCAGCAGCACTGAGAAGATTGCTACATAGTAGAAGACGCCGCGCCCGCTGATCGCGGCGAATAACATCGAGAGCACGCTCTGGTAATTCGAGCCATTCGGATCGGTGGCCGCGATCTTGTAGGAATGCGTCAGAAACGCGATGCCGCCCAGCATGATCACCAGACAGCCGATAATGATGCCGAGAGTGCGCTGCGCCGTTTTGGCTGTTGGCTCACGAAAAGCGCGCACGCCATTGCTCACCGCTTCCACACCCGTAAGCGCCGTGCAGCCGCTCGAAAAAGCCTTGAGCATCAGCCACGCGCTGAATGCTTCTACAGCATGAGGGGCACTCGGCGGAGCAATCACGGCCTGCGGTGCGCCGCCGCTGAGCATCGTCTTCAGCACGCCCCAGCCAATCGCTGTGAACATGGTCGCCAGGAACAAGTAGGTCGGCACCAGAAACACGCCGCCCGTCTCGCTCACACCGCGCAGATTCACAATGGTGATAATCGCCAGCGCAGCCAGGCACAGCAGCAGCGTTTTCGAATGCAGCGAGGGCACGGCTGACGTCAGCGCGCCGATGCCTGCCGAAATGCCGACCGCGGCCGTGAGCACGTAGTCGATCAGCAGCGCCGAAGCGGCCAGCAAACCGGGAAACGTTCCCAGATTTTCGCGCGCCACTGTGTACGAACCGCCGCCTCCCGGATAAGCCGCAATCGTTTGCCGGTACGACAGGAACACGATCAACAGCAGGATGATAATCGCCGCGCTGATCGGCAGAATGTACGTTACGCCGGCAAGCCCAAGCGGGATCAGCAGCGTAAGCGCGGCTTCCGGACCGTACGCCGCCGAGCTCAGCGCATCGAGACCAAAAATTGGTATGCCTTTGGCCGTGCCAATCTGCTCCGCGCGCTCCTCGGAGCTCGCAAGCGGCCGGCCTATCAGAAAGTCGAGAAGGGACATGCCGCTTCAGGACGACATCTGATCGCGCAGCGTGTAATACCCGATGATGGTTTTTCCATCCAGAATGTCGCCGCGCCGGATCATCGCGCCTACCTCCAGCCAGTCGAACCACTGGATCTGGATGCGTTCGTCGTCCATCAGCTCCTGCTTGCCGGCCGTCAGTTCTTTGGCCAGATAAATGTCCATCTTCTCGCCAACGTACCCGGGACTCGGCCAGAACGTCACCAGCTTCTTCCAGCTCGCCGCCGTGTAGCCCGTCTCTTCCCGCAGTTCGCGCCGCGCCGCTTCGAGCGAGCTCTCGCCCGGGTCGAGCCGCCCCGCCGGCAATTCCCAAAGTTCCTGTCCCGCCGGAAGCCGGAACTGCTTCACCAGCAGAATGCGCTTCCGATCGTCGAATGCGAGCATGACGGCCGAGCCGGGATGCCGCACAGTGTTGCGATGAATCTCGAAGCCGTCCGGATCGGTGGCAACTTCGTCGGTGATCGTGAAAAGCTTATTCTTGAAAACCTCTTTGGACGAGATGATCTTCATAAGTGCTCAGGCGAGTCCGGCGCCATCGTCTTCCGCACGCGGCGCACCTACCGGAATTGTATTCAGATCCGGCTTCTCGCGCGAAATTTCGCGCTCCACTTCCGCCACGACCTCGGGATACTTGCTCGAATGCAGTTGCTTCTCAAAGAGCCGCAGCGCCACACTGACCACATCGCGGTGATGCAGCCGGCCGCCGATGCCGGGCCGGTCTGCCAGCTCCTGCCAGAGCTGATGCACCAGATCGATATCGCTGGGCCACAGGCGCGGCTGATGCGGACCGAGCGAATAAATATGTGCGCTGCCATCGCGAGGCGAAATAATTTCGAGACCCAGCGCGGGCCGCGGCGCCGGCAGATGTTCCCACGCTTCGCCAATCAACCGCGCCTGCTCATCCGGCGTCAGCATCGGCGAGAGCGCGGTCACGATACGCGAAGAGTTGAGCTGCGCCGCTGTAGAAACCAGCGCTGAGGGTTCGTCGCGCCCGGGCACGGTTAGCAGCTCGACATGTTTACCGGCTTTTTCGGCAACCGTCACCACGCGTGTAAACGCCTCCGTCTCGCGCGAGCCGCAGATCTGATCCGGCCGCAGCCGGTGCTCGCTCGAGCTGATCGGACCCAGCCGGTGAACCGCCACTGCCACCACATCCTGTTTCGCCGGGTTGATCTCTTCCAGAATCAGCCGCAAATGATCGAGGCGATTTGGATTGCTCACGTCCACCAGAATGTTGCCGGGCCGCACATGCACACCCTGCGTCGAAACCGCGCCGTGCTCCTCCAGGCGGAACTTCTCGTTATCCGGATCGGCTTCCACCGAAATCCGCCGGTTATGACGCTCCGAGAGTGCAAACGCGGTGAAAAATCCAATCGTAAAGATCGAGCCGGAAATCGTCGCTGTCTTTTTCGTGACGACATTGATCAGCGCCAACAGAAAAAGGCTGCTCGTAATGAGTATCAGCCCGAGCGGAACCTCGGTCCCCCCAATTCGGAAATTCAGCGGCACTTTCCACTCGCGCGCTTCCGGCCGTTTGTAACGCAGCACCAGCACCGACAGCGCCTTCATCGCGAAGCTCCAGATCACGCCGAATGCATACGCCTCGCCGAGCGTCTCCACATTGCCTTTGCTCAGAACGATCGTGATGATCTGCAGCAGCACCACCAGATTGATCAGCCGGTGCGTCGTGCCATATTTGCGATGCGGCTGCCGGAACCAGTCCGGCAGAACGCCATCCTCGGCCACGCGATTCAGCACGCCGTTCGAGCCGATAATCGCCGTATTCACCGCGCCTGACAGAATCAGCGTGCCAACCAGCACCACAAAGGCATGGAAGAGGAGTTTGAGAATCGTCGGCCCGACCAGGTAATTCGAAAGTCCGCCGATCAGGTTGTCGAGGTACTGCGCGCGCTCGCTGTCGGGAATCAGCATCACAGCGAAAAACGAAACCAGCGAAGTGAACAGCAGGCTGTAGACAATCACCACCATGCCGGTCTTCTTGAGGTTCTTGAGCTTGGGCGCTTCGAGTTCGCGATAAACCTGCGCCAGCGTCTCAAAGCCGCTCATCGCCAGCAGCGAATGGCCCAGACCAACCAGAATCGCTACCAGTGTGATCGTCGGCGCCACCGTTCCTTCGAGCCAGCCGAGCGCATCGCTGCCGTAATGCAGGTTGGCTTTGGTCGGCAGCGGCACCGGCTGAAAACCTTTAAGCGCCATCGTGAGCCCGCACCAGCCGATGAGCATCACCACCATAACCGTCGTCACATACATGATCCGCAGCGCTTTTTCGCTCGACTCATGGATGCCGATGATGTTCTGCCACCAGAAATAAACGGTCACCACGAGCGCGAAACCGCCGGCGAATAGCGGCGGCTGCACGTGCAGACCAGTATGTGCATGCTGCGCCAGCTCGTTGATCAGTCCGGCCAGGTACAGTCCCGCGCTCACCGCGCTGATCGGCCCTGTGAGCACATAATCGAACATCAGCGCCGAGACGGAAAATTTCGCCAGCGTCGCGCCCATCGCTTCGTGCACCACTTTGTACACGCCGCCTCGCACAAACATGCTCGAGCTCTCGATGTAAATAGCTCGTATGGCGAAGCCGAACAGCATGATCGCCAGAATGAACCACGGCGCCGATTTGCCGATAGCGCTTTCTGCGATGCCGCCCGCGTAATATGCCGAGGAGGCGAGGTCGCTTAAGACAATCGCGGCCGCCCGCCAGAACGAAATGAACGACAACATGACTGTTGTCGCCACAATGACTTTGGTTTTAGGAGTGATCGCCGGGGAAGACAAAGCTAATCCATTCCTTCGAGGAAGACCGAGGCTCCCATCCGCATACCAATTTAACTGTATCGAGTCCGAAGCAATGCTCCGGGCAAACACAAACGCCGGAAGACAGCGCTGGTCTTCCGGCGTCGCATTTCTCTCATCTGGTTAGATGCGGTGTTACTGCTGTGTGTCTTTCTTTTTGTCCTTGTCCGGGGTCACCGCGTTGGCTACGCCTTTGCCGACGTTCTTGGCAGCGTGGCCGGTGCCTACCGCCATCTTCTTCACGCCGCTTCCCACGCCTTTGCCAAAGCTGACCGCACCGTCGCCCACATGGCCGTCCTTGACATCGTGAGCCATATCTTTACTGCCTTCCTTGATGTCTCTGCCGCCCGCCGGATAGCTGTTCGAAACGTTCTCACCCGAGGCTTTGAACTGCTGCTTCGGCGACGCTTCCTTCACGCCCAGACTGTCTAGCGTCTTCGCGCCGATACGCCCGTCCGCATCCAGATTCTGCGATGCCTGATACTTCTTCAGCGCACCCCGGGTTTGAGGTCCAAGGCGGCCGTCGATCGGACCCGGATCAAAGCCTTTATCCTTCAGCGCTTGCTGCACGTTCTTCACGGTCGCGGAGCTCTGCGCAAACGCTGGAACCGCGGCCAGCGAGGCTGCCAGAAACAGAGCAGCGAAACTTAATCTCATTTGAGTGTCTCTCCTTTTACGTACTTCTGCGGAAAGGTTCCGGAACTTCTGGATTCTAACAAGTTGGACGGTAGTTATGGGCGGATGTGACCGATTATTAGTACATTTTCATGGCCCGTCCTGGCGCCGCGCCGCGATCAGCGATTTCGAAAGGCCCAGAACGCGTTCGCCGAATATCCGCGCCTCCGGAAAAAGTTCGCCCAGTGCGCGCCGGTCGAGCAGATTGAGCTCGTTCAAAAAGTGCTCCAAGTAGTACTTGCGCTCGGCGGCGCTCGGCTTCACGATCTTCTCCCAACCCGTGAAACGATAAATCAGGGCACGCTGCCAGCGCCGCGGAAGAAAGTGGACCAGCGGGAGCATCAGATGCAGTTCAACCGGAAACCGGCGATTCGGCGTCTGTACCCAGTAGGCGCGCCCCACCCGGCGTACTTCGGCGGCGAACTGCCGCTGCTCTTCCCGGCTGCCCACGTGCTCGATCACCGAATTGCTGAAAACAATGTCGAACGACCCGTCGGCGAACGGCAATTGCAAACCGTCCGCCCCCACCTGCGGGTAGCCCAGCGCGGATCGCTCGAGAGCCGAAGGAAGATTCAGCAGCACCACCCGCGGCTGAACCCGCGCCATTCCCCAGATCGCGCTCGAGCCGCCCACATCCAGAATCCGCGTCTCGGAAGTAATCTGAAAGGTCCGTTCGAAAAGCTGCATGCGCCGCGAACGGAAATAACGAAATGCGCGGTCGAGAAAACGGGACTGGTTCACTGGCTCCAGATGGCTGCTATTTTCATATTGCTGCTCGCGGGCGGCTGCGGCTCCCATCATCGTCAGCCCGAGCGCGAGCAAAAAATGCAGGCGGCCCCAGCTTCAACTCCTGCGCCAGAAGCCCGCGTTGAGCGCGACGAACAGAAGCCGTACACCATCGTCGAGGCGCGCCACGTCATCTTCCACGAAAGCTCAGGTATCCATCTGCGCGCCGAATGGCTGCAAGGCCGATTGTACCCGACGCGCAAGGATGTCGTGCCTTCGCTCGACGACCCCACCACCTTCAAAGTCGAAATCGAACAGGGGAAGACCGAAATCAGCCTCGACGATCTCGCAACTCTGCTGCGCAATACCGTTCTCAAGGATTCCCGGTTGAGCGGTATCCGGCTCAAAGCCCTCGGCCCCAACCAGATCCAAATCAATGGGAATTTGCATGAAGTCGTCCCGCTGCCCGTTCAACTCACCGGCGACATCAGCGCGACGCAAGACGGACGAGTCAGCCTCCACATCGATCGCCTGAAAGTCTTCAAGATTCCCTTCAAAGGCATGCTCGGCTTCATGCATCTGAAACCCGCCAGCCTTCTCCACACCCCCGCGCAAAAGGGCATTGAGGCGCATGGCGATTCGCTCTACCTGAGCACCGACGAACTGCTCCCGGCTCCGCGCAACACTGGCATGGTTACATCCGTCCATTGCACTGCCGATGACAAACTCGAAGAGGACTACGGCCGCAAACCCAACGAGAAGCCAGCACTCAGCGACTGGGATCGTACGCGCTGGCGCAATTACATCCGGCTCACCGGCGGTACCATCCACTTCGGCAAGCTCACCATGCAGTCCGCCGATCTGACCCTGCTCGATTCCTCGCCCGGCGACTGGTTCGAATTCGACCTGGCTCACTATCGCCAGCAACTCGCCGCGGGCGAAATGCGCATGACGCCCACCGGCGCGCTGCATGTCTTCGTGCCGGACATCACCAAAATCCAGGCGCTGCATCACCCAAACACCGCGGGTGCAAACTAGAGGTGGGATGAGCCCGCGAATCTCAGCGTGGCGAAGAGTCAAATATGGATGAGCCCGCGAATCTCAGCGTGGCGAAGATTTTAGAAATGGATCGCAGACTGGTTGTCATCACAGGGGCATCGAGCGGAATCGGCGAGGCCTTTGCACGCCGTCTCGCTCCAGGTCACGACTTACTCCTCATCGCCCGCCGCAAAGAGCGCCTGCAATCGCTCGCCGACGAGTTCCAGAACAAATTCGGCACGCAAACCGAGATCCGCGCCGCTGATCTTTCCAACGAAAGCGATCTCGATCAGCTCGCTGCCGAGTTGCGCGCGCGCGCGGATATCGCGCTGCTCGTGAACAATGCCGGCTTCGGCACCAGGGGCCGCTTCTGGGAGACCGATCTCGATTCCCAGGAGCGCATGCACAAGCTGCACATCCTGGCCACGCTCAAGCTCACCCACGCCGTACTCGGCAACATGGTGCGCGAGGATTTCGGCGGCATCGTGAACGTCGCCTCCGTTTCCGCCTTTGTCCACAATCCCGGAACCACGAGCTATGGTGCAACCAAAGCCTGGATGACCGCCTTCACGGAAGGGCTCTATCTCGAGCTGCGCGGCGTCCGTTCGAGTGTCACAGTCCAGGCGCTTTGTCCCGGCTTCACCTACTCGGAATTCCATGACGCTCTGGGTGGGAATCGCTATCGCGCTGCCGGTCCCGCCTGGTGGCATACCGCGGAAGAAGTGGTGGAAGCCTCGCTCGAAGGCCTGCGCCGCCGCAAGCTGATCGTCGTTCCCGGCTGGCGTTACAAGCTGCTCGTTGCGATTGCTTCGAAACTGCCCATCGGCTTGCGTCTCGCTGCCGAATCCGCCACCGGCCGCGCCCGCATGCGCGAAATGCCCGTTCATATCACGCCGCCCAAAGAAATCCCGGAAGGCGACTAACAGGCCCTGCGATATTCTCGGGACTGAATGCTTCGACCGCTCGCGGCCGTTTCTCTATCCATCCTTGTCTTGGCCGCGGTCTCTTATCTTATGGCCGATCAGACCCCTCCCCCACTCGCGCATCGCGACTCATTCGTTGTTGTCGGACTAGAAGCTCGAACCAGCAACGCCCGCGAAATGACCAGCGATGGCGTAATCCCGAAGCTCTGGCAACAGCTCATGGGCAAGAATCTGCTCGCGAAAATTCCCAACCGCACGGGCAACGAAGTCATCGCGCTCTACACCGATTACCAGAGCGATAAAGACGGCGCCTATACCTACCTGCTCGGTGCGCGTGTAAGTGCGGCGGACGCAATGCCCGATGGCATGAAGGCTCGCACTGTTCCGGCCGGCGACTACGCCGTCTTTGAGAAACACGGCAATCTCGCCAACGATGCTGTCGTCGGGCTCTGGAAACAGGTCTGGGCACTCGAAAACGAACACCAGCTTGCTCGCGCCTATCGCACCGATTACGAAGTCCATCATTTCGCGCAAACCGGCGAGACTGCCGTCGAGCTCTGCATCGGCGTAAAACATTGACAGCCATGCAGGGGCGAAGACGCTGGCGCATTGCGCTGCTGCTCGGTATCGGCGTACTCATCAACTATTTCGATCGCGTCAATCTTTCCGTCGCGCACGAAGCGCTTCACAAAGATTTCGGCATCACCAACGAAGGCTACGGCTACCTGCTCAGCGCCTACGTCTGGACCTACGCCGCTCTGCAACTGCCCGTCGGCGTCATCCTCGATCGCTTCGGTGTAAAGCTCGTCGGCCGCATCAGCGCTTTTCTCTGGAGCGTGGCGTCGTTTGCCGCCGCGGCCGCCAATAGCATAGGTTCCTTCTTTGGCGCGCGTCTTCTGCTCGGCGTCGGTGAAGCACCCACCTTCCCGGCTAATGCCAAAGCCATCGGCTACTGGTTCCCCGGACACGAACGCAGCCTCGCCACCGCCTTCTTCGACGCTGCCGCCAAGTTCGCATCCGCCATCGGTGTTCCGCTGATCGGCGCTGCTCTGATTCGCTTCGGCTGGCGCATCAGCTTCGCGCTTACCGGCGTCGTCAGCTTCCTCTTCTTCCTGCTGTTCTACTTTGTTTATCGCGATCCGCAGGACGACAAAAAGTTAACCGCTGAAGAACTCGCGTACATCCGCCGCGCCGATCAGGAGACGCAGATCCATACCGGCTCCGGCCAGCCCGCGCCGCTTGCGTATCTCATCGCGCAGCCTAAAGTGCTCGGACTGGTGGCTGGCTTCTTCGCGTACAACTATTGCTTCTACTTGTTTCTGACCTGGCTGCCCAGTTACTTTTCCGCGCTGCACATGAATCTGCAGCATTCCATTCTCTTCACCAGCGTGCCCTGGTTCTTCGCCACCTTCACCGATCTGCTGGTCGGCGGCTGGCTCGTCGATGCACTCATCCGCCGCGGTCACGATCAGAGCCGCGTTCGCAAGACCGTTCTGATCGGCGGCACAGTGCTCGGGCTTGCCGTCGCGGGCGCCATGTTCACCAGCAATCCCGCTGTTGCGACACTCTGGATCAGCATCTCCCTCGGCGGACTCTCTGCGGCAGCTCCAGTCGGCTGGTCGCTACCGTCGCTCATTGCACCGAAGGACAGCGTCGGCAAGGTCGGAGGCATTCTGAATTTCGGCAATCAGCTTGCCGGCATCATCGCGCCCGTCGCCACCGGCTATTTCGCCGGACCAACCAACTCGTTTTCCCGAGCATTTGCCGCTGCCGCCATTATCCTTGTCTTCGGCATTCTCGCCTACATCTTTCTGCTCGGCCGAATCGAACCTGTTCCCGAACCTGTGAATCGCTGAGTATGTCTGAAAAAATGCACAGTCCCAGACCGATTCTCAGCTCAGTCGCGGCCCAGCTGTTTGCGCGAGACATGCAGGCTTCGATCGACTTCTTCACAGAAAAACTCGGCTTCACGCTCGATTTCGTCTATGGCGAGCCATCTTTTTACGGACAGGTGAGCCGCGACAACGCTCGCCTCGCCATTCGCCATGTCGATGAACCCGTGTTTACACCCGGAATCCGTGAACGCGAGCATTTGCTCTCGGCCTCGATTACGCTCGCGAGTGCCGACGAAATCGACCAGCTCTTTCGCGCCTATCAGACCGCCGGAGTACGCTTTCATCAGAGTCTTCGAATCGAGCCATGGGGAGCGAAGACATTCATCGTCAAAGATCCGGATGATAATCTGATCCTCTTCGCTGCGCCAGAAAAGTAGCTGGTAAATGCGAAACTACTTTCTCGGCAACGCGCGCACCGCTCCGGTCGAGATGCCGCCATCCACCAGCAAAATCTGCCCCGTCACGTACCGGCTCGACTCCGCCGCCAGAAACACCACCGCGCTGTCCAGATCATTCGGCGCGCCCGGCCGCTTCACCGGAATGCGGTCGCTCAGATACGCCACCCATTCCTTGTCTTCGTACATGACCTTGTTTTGCTCGGTGCGAAACCATCCCGGCGCCAGACAATTCACCGTAATCCCGTGCGGACCCCAGTCGTCCGCCAGGCTCATCGTCAGCTGCTTGATACCGCCGCGGCTCGCACTGTAAGGACCGAGCCCCGCATAGCCATTCACGCTCGTCACCGAACCGATATTGATGATGCGCCCATACTTGCGCGCCACCATGCGCTTGGCAACCGCCTGCGCCACAAAAAACGCCCCGCGCAGATTCGTGTCGAGAATCTGGTTCCAGTCGTCCCAGCTCACTTCAAGCGCCGGCTTGCGGATGTTCATGCCGGCGTTATTCACCAGGATGTCGATCTTGCCGAATTCGCACTCCGCCGCCGCCGCCATCGCTTCGATGCTCTCTAAATTCCGCACATCCAGCTCGAGCGAAAGCGTGCGCCTCCCGAGCGCTTCGACTTCTTTCGCGAATGGCGCAAGCGATTCGCGCGTGCGACTGGTCAACACGAGATCCGCGCCCGAGCGTGCCAGCGCCCGCGCGAAATACTGGCCCAGGCCGCGGCTCGTTCCGGTCACAATCGCAACCTGCCCGGATAAATCGAATAACTCGTTCATCAGCGCTTGGCTCCCGGCGTAAGAATCACCTTCATCAAATTCGCTTCCCGCGCGTGCAGCCGGTCGAACCACTCCGGCCCCTGTTCGAGCGGCGCCACCATGCTGATCAGCGGCTTCAGATTGATCTCGCCTTTCGCCAGCAGCTCGATGCACTCCGGATATTCGCCCGCCGAAGCCGCCGTCCCCTGCAATCGCAATTGCCGGCTTACGACGATCTGCAGCGGAATCTCGACGCTGGGCGCGATATTGCCGATCAGCGTCACCGTGCCTCCCCGCCGCACGCTCTCGATCGCAGTCTTCACCGTCGGCGTGCTGCCCACTGCTTCGAGCGCCACATCCACGCCCAGGCCATTGGTATGCCGCTGCACTTCCGCCACCGTATCCGACGATTTCGCGTTGATCGTGACCGTCGCACCCAGTTCCTTCGCCAACTCCAGCCGCGAATCGTCAATGTCGGAAACGAGAATACTCGTGCACCCGGCGTGCTTCAGGGCCTGCACGACCAGCAGCCCGATCATGCCCGCGCCAATCACCAGCGCGCTTCCCTTCTCCGGAAGATTCGAAAGCCGCACTGCGTGCAGTGCGACCGAAAGCGGCTCGACCATGGCCGCCTGCGCGAAATCGAGTCCCTCCGGCAGAGCGTGCACAATCCGCCGCGGCAGTACCACGTACTCGGCAAACGCCCCCTGCCGCTTGAAATCGGGCGTCGCGACCCCCAGCACCTCGCGCTTCAGACACAGATTTACATCGCCCCGCCGGCAGTACTCGCAATCCCCGCAATAAACGGTCGAGTCAAACGTAACCGGCTGTCCTTCGCGCAGATCGCTTACCCCCGCGCCCGTTGCCGCAATCACACCCGCCGCTTCGTGCCCCATGATCAGCGGTGGAATTCGCCGCCCCGACGAACCATCGTAGCCGTGCACATCGCTGCCGCAGATGCCGCAGGCTTCCACTTTCACGAGCACTTCGCCGGCGCCGGGCCGCGGCATCGGGACATCCACCACATCCAACCGGCTGTATTCAGAGAGCAGGAGCGCCTTCATGACTGCGATGTTAGCGAACGCCGCCAGTTGATACAGTATTCGGCGAGGTATCTGCGATGCTGTCTCGCCGCTTCGCTCTCCCGCTCGCCGCGCTCGCTGCCTTCGCGCTCCATGCACAGGATCTACCCAGGCCGTTTTCCAAGCGCCTGATCGCCTTCTACGGCTCGTGGAGCAAATACAACACGCCGCCCTACACCGCCGCTCAGATTCCGTATCACAAGCTCACCCACATCATCCACGCCGGCATCAATCTCAACGAGCCGGCCGACGGATCCTTCACCATTCCCGCCTCTGGTTTCCTCGAACCCGAACTCCTCCGCAATGCGCACGCCGCCGGCGTCAAAGTACTCTTCTATGTCGGCGCGAATGACGGCAACGACTACAGCATCGTCACGGCCAGCGCCCAATACCGCCAGACCTTCATCCGTGATCTCAAGCGCGTCATCAGCCGCTACGGCTACGATGGACTCGACATCGACTGGGAATATCCCAATGGACCCGCCGATTTCAAGAACTTCGTCACCTTCATGAAGGAAATCCGCGCTGCCTTCCCTTCACCCGAGTTCCTGCTCTCAACCGATATCCCCAACTACCCGTCGAGCGGCGTCGACTTCGATCACCTCAAACTCTACGTGAGCTGGTTCAACATCATGATGTACGACTGCGCCGGACCCTGGACCAGCGAAGTGCAGATGAACTCCCCGATTTTCAGCGATCCGGCCAATCCCGATCCGCAAGGCTCCGTCGACCAGGCCGCCACCGACTTTACGGCCATCTATCATGTCCCGCCCGAACAGCTCAACATGGGGACGCCCTTCTACGGCTACGACTACACCGGCGACAAAGAGCTTTACCAGATCTGCGATCCCTGCACGGATGAAACGGTTCCCTCGCTCAACTACGCTCAGATCGAGCCGCTGCTCAACAAGCAGGGATGGGTGCGCCGTTGGGATCACGTACAGGATGTGCCCTACCTGGTGCGCGCGGACGGCTCCAACGGATTCATCACCTACGACGATCCCGAATCCACCTACCTGCGCATCTACTACGCCGACTGGACACGCGGACTCGGCGGCGCCTTCATGTGGGAACTTTCCGCCGATTACAACGGCCACTCGCAGCCGCTGCTCGAAGCCATGTACGCCGCCACCATCGGCGCCCGGCGCAACGTTCACTAGCGCCATGCCGGACACAGCTTCGCTCTCGCCACTCACGCGCGCTCAGCATTTCGCGGAACAGCTCGGCATTCATCTCCCGGTTCTGCTCGCACCCATGGCCGGCGCGTGCCCGCCCTCGCTCTCCATTGCGGTCGCCAATGCCGGCGGCCTCGGCGCCTGCGGAGCCCTCATGATGAAACCCGCCGAGATCCTCTCCTGGTGCTCGGAATTTCGCGCGCAAAGCCAGGGCGCGTTTCAGCTCAATCTCTGGATTCCGGATCCGCCGCCGGTTCGCGATACGCAATTGGAGAATCGTCAGCGCGAATTTCTCGCCAACTGGGGACCGCCTGTTCCGCCACAAGCCGCGCAATCCGCACTGCCCGATTTCGAAAAGCAATGCGAGGCACTGTTGAGCGCCTCGCCCAAAGCGGTCTCTTCCATCATGGGCCTCTACCCGCCCCGCTTCGTGGCCGAATTGAAGGCGCGCGGCATTCTCTGGTTCGCCACGGCAACTACCGTTGAAGAAGCCAGAGCCGCTGCAGCCGCTGGCGCCGACGCCATCGTCGCGCAGGGCATGGAAGCGGGCGGCCATCGCGGAGCTTTCCGTGCCAGCGACGCCGAGTATCAGTTGGTCGGCCTCCTGGCTCTCCTCCCGCAGATCGTCGATGCCGTCGATGTACCCGTCATCGCCACCGGCGGCATCGCGGACACGCGCGCCATCGCCGCCGCATTGCTTTTAGGTGCGAGCGCGGTCCAGATCGGAACCGGTCTGCTGCGAGCGCCCGAGTCCACCATTCATCCCGCCTACGCGGACCGCCTTGCGCGTACCGAAGCTCACGACACCATGCTCACTCGTGCCTTCAGTGGCCGCCTCGGACGCAGCGTCGCGACTACGTATGTCCGCGCAGCAGCCAACGGTCCCGCTCCCGCGCCCTATCCCGTTCAACGCGGGCTCACCTCCGCTATGCGCGAAGCGGCCCGGCAAGCCGCCGATCCCGAACGCATGCAGCTCTGGGCTGGACAATCAGCCAAATTCGCCCAGGCCGAACCTGCCGGCGAGATCGTCCGCAGTTTGTGGGAGGGCGCCGTCCGCTTGCTCCAGCACGCCGCCAGCTAAATCCGTTCATTGAGGCGAACCGCCTTCACGTGCTCGTAAGCCGGTGCTTCAGCTCCGCCAGCATCCGGTCCACTCGATCCGCTTTTTCCAGCTGCATGAGCTGCGCCTCGGTATCGAGTTCCTGGCCCGCAATCCGGCGCGCTTCGCCCATCATCTCCACATCCGAAACACGCGCCTCCAGCCGCTCAAACGCCGCATCGCCATTCACCCCGTCGCCGTTCACCTTTGCGTGCAGACGCGCGCGCCTGTGCTGCGCGATCAGCACCTCCGCCCGCGTCTTCGTCTCCGCCATCTTCGTCTCCAGCCGTTGCAGCGAGTCCCGCAGCAGTTCCACCTGGTTCTTCTGATCCGCTACCTGCTCCGCAAACTTGCGCGCCGCGTTCTCGAACGTGAGCGACCGCTCCAGCGCCACGCGCGCCAGCGCCTCCTCGTTTTTCGACACGGCAATCTCTGCCTTACGCACCCACTCCTGCTGTGCCGCCGCGTTCTCCTGCTGCTGCTTTTCGAGCTGATGCTGCCCCGCAATCGCCACCGCCACCTGCGTCTTCAACTGCAGATACTGATTCTGCATGTCCAGGAGAAGCTGCCGCAGCAGCTTCTCCGGATTCTCCGCTTTGTCCACGAGATCGTTCAGATTCGCGCGGACCAGCATCGCCACCCGATCCAATAGCGTCATACTTTGCACTCCTTATCCCTGCTGCGCGTCGTTGCTGCCATTCGGCCGGGCTGCTTTCGGCGCACGCTCTTTGATGGATTTGATATTCCCGAGCAGATCCGACATCTGCATACCCGAGAGCGTCTCGAACAGCGCCGGCACCTGCGCCGCAATCTTGGTAATGTCGCCGGTAATCTTGTTTACTCCGGCCGCATTCCCATCGCCCGTCGACACAATCGTGATCTTGTCGACGTTCGCCAGCGGCGCCGCCATCGCCTTCACCACTTCCGGCAAGCCCGTGATCAGTTTGTCGACCACCGCCGCCTGGTTCCATTCCTGGTACGCCTCGGCCTTCACATTCATCGCCTTCGCCTCGGCCTCGCCCTTCTTCAAAATGATTTCCGCCTCGGCCTCGCCCTGCGCGCGGGTCGCGTAAGCGGCACCCTCGGCTTCCATCGACATCTTGCGCCGCGCCGCCTCGGCCAGCATCTCGATCCGCTGCTTCTCGATTTCGGCGTTCTTGAGCACGGTCGCGATCAGCTCTTTCTCGTGCCGCAGAATCTCGGCTTCCTGCACCTTCACTTCCTGCTCTTTTTCGATCTGCCGGACTTTCACCGCTTCCGCCGTCACCTGCTGCTGCATGATGTTGGCCTGAATGTCGTACGATTTGTCCGCCTGCGCCTGCTGGCGTTTTACCAGCTCTACATACTGCGCTTTCTTGATCTCGAGATCACGCTGTGCCTCGGCCTGTTTGGCGAGCGATAATGCCTCGGCCAGCACACGCTCCTGATCCGCCTGCGCTTTCGCCACCGCCGCCGCGCGCATCGCTTCCGCCCGCCGGATCGCTGTGTCCCGGTCCGCTTCGGCAGCTGCCACGTCGGCATCGCGCTTGATGCGCGCAATATCGGGTCGGCCCATGTTGGTGATGTACTCGTTCTTGTCCCGAACTTCCTTGATCGTGAACGACACCACCTCGAGCCCCATCTTGCTCATATCGTCGGCGCAGGTCGCGCGCATCCGGTCGCCCACCATCTCCGGCTCTTTCACGATCTGCTCCACCGAAAGCTGGCCGATGATGCCGCGCAGATGCCCTTCCATCACCAGCCGGATCAAACCCTCGCGCGCCTGATCGGTTTTGGTCAAAAACTGCTCGGCGGCGGTCTGAATCGATTCCGGATCGCTCTTCACCTTAATCTGTGCCACGGCTTCGACCGTGACCGCCACGCCCTGCTTCGTGTAAAGATCCTGCTGCGGCGCGACATCGAACGACATCAGCTGCAGCGAAAGCTGGCGGAAGCTTTCGATCATCGGAAATATGACCGTTCCCCGTCCCTTCACAATGCGCGTGCCCCGCATTCCGTACACGATCAGCGCCTCGTGCGGCCCGGCCTTGCGAAACAGAGTCGCCAGCGCGCTCATCAGCAGAAGCAAGACGAGCACCGCCAGCACCGCAATAATCACCACTTCTTTCGACATGACATGTTCTCCTTGAATTGCGGACGCTTTTACTGCTCGAGCGCGCGCGTTTCGGTCCGGCTCTTCGGTTCCTCCACCAGAGCCTCCCACGTCCGCACATACGCCACGCCCTTTTCAAATCGCGTCACCACAACCTCTGTGCCGCGCCCGATGAAACTGCCGTCCTCACTGCGCGCGCACACCGGCCTGCGCGCGCCATCCCGCACAAAAATGAGTTCTCCCACCCCATCTGGCCGGATCGGACTCGAAACCTGCCCCAGCACCCCGACCATCTCGTAATCCGCCGGATCGAGCGGCTTCTCCCGCGACTGCAGAAAACGCAGGAACGAAGCCAGCAGCCAGGCACCCGCCAGCCCAAAGGCCACCGCAATCGCCAGATCCGTCCAGAGCATCAAGCCCGTGTGCCGCGAAAGGATATAACCCACGCCGCCGAACCACGCCAGAAACACCGCCATGCTGTTCGGGTTGACCATCGCCGCCAGCCAGCCGGCCGGCTGATGCCCCGTGTGCCCGTGCGTTCCGTGCGCATGGGCTCCATGCCCATGCCCGTGAACATGCGCACCATGCACATGCGGTGCATGCCCGTGTCCCAGATGCAATCCGCCCAGCAACACCGTCGCAATGCTCCAGACCGTTCCAATCGCAAAACACAGCAGGTAAATATCAGGCCACCTCATCGCTCGCCTCCTCTTTGGGCTGCAATACCTCCCAGAGCCGGTCCACCAGTTCCGGGGTCTCGAGCACCGCCTTCAGCAGCAGCAGGCAGCGGCGCGAGTCATCGTGCCGCGCCAGCGCCAGCAACGCTTCCGCCAGCGCCGGGTCTTTCCGAAACCGCTCCGCCCCCGCCACCAGCCAGATATCGAGCTTGTCCTCCTGCTCCCGCAGATCCGTTATCAGCTCCGTCTGATACCCCTCCGGATCATCCACCAGGTACCCCGGATGCACCTTGAAAAACTTCGCCAGCAGCAGCCGCGTCGTGTTCGTCAGATGCCGCCGCTGCCCGCTTTCAAGCTGCGATAGGTAGGGCTGGCTAATGGGCCGATCCAGCTCCTTCCGGATCGCCGCGACCACTTCTTTCTGCGTCATCTCTCGTCCCAGCCCTCGCAAGTGTCCTTCCACCAGCCGGAGGTACCGGATTTTCTCGGCCACCGTCATATTGCAATCTGCTATCTTTATATCGCAATTTGCAATCTATGTCAAGAGGCAGCATCCTGAGCCCTCTGGTACCATCACCGGCATGTCTGCTCACCCCGACCTTCCGCTCCTCCCCGCTCTCCTCGACTCCTGGGATCGCAACAATCGCATTCTGGTGAATCTGCTCAATCTCATACCGGAAGCTGCGCTCGACCTCCGCGCCACCCCAACCAGCGCCTCAATCGCCGGGCTTTTTGCTCACATCCACTACGTACGCCTAGTGTTCGTAGAAGAGGATGCGCCCGAGTTCGCGAAACCCGTTCCGGAAAATGAATGGAAGGGCGAACAGGACCGCAGCCGTCTCACGCAGATGCTGAACGAGAGCGCAGAAGCCGTGCGCAATGCGGTGCGCGGCCGGCTCGAATCAGGCCGCGAGATGAACCAGCACTACGATCACCCGATCCTCTTCCTTCAGCACATGATCTGGCACGAGGGCTACCATCACGGGCAAATCAAGCTCGCGCTGAAAGCAGCCGGTCAACCGCTGTCCGACGACGAAGCCGGACCGCTCACCTGGGACATCTGGATGGATAAAGCCCAGCCCTGATCACCCAGCCCGCTGCGACCGCGCACCGCGGATTTGCAGTAAGCTTAGTCGCATGCCGGCTAGCAGGGCTCTGACCCTATTCCTTGTGGTTGCGAGTCTTGCGATGCCGCAGAGTCTCAGCCCTGTCACTTCGGCAGTGATCGAAAATGTCCAGGTCGATACTGCACGCGAGGCGGTGCGCTTCGATATACGCAACCTGAGCCCGCAGCGTATCACAGCTTTCCATGCCGTGCTCAGTGAAGTTGGCCCGAATGAACCGCCGAAGTTCTGCAACGGAGGCGGGCAGGACATGCTCGACTGGTCGGACCCGATGCCCGGAACGAATCTTTATGTCCACATGCATCGCACCTGGATCGAGCCGGGCACGACTCTCCGATCCGAGCGATATTGGCTTGACTGCCGAACCCTCAGAAACGCTCCCCAGCATGCCCACGTTGAACTGAAACTCATTACGTTCGAGGATGGAACCGGAGAAGGCGATCCGAACTTGCTCTATTTTTTCTTCCGCACCAGGAAATTGGTTCTCGAGGAAAGGCTCAAATGGCTGCCTCGCTTCCTCGCGCTCAGGAATAGCTCGAATCTCACTGACGACGCCGGCCCGCTGTATCGAGATCTCACCAAAGCAAAGTATGACGCGGAATCGGATCTGGAACGATCCCGGTCCGATGGCCTTACTCGCGCGACTCTCGAACAATTGCAAGAGACCGTTCGGCAGATCGTGACGTATTCGAACGGCCACACCAGGCTTCAACCCGGAACTCCCGCCGCCTGGTTGATTACCGACCTGGAGCAGCGGACGGAACGGCTGATGCATGGGATCGGCACCGATCCTGGCCCCGCCCCGCAGTAGAACCATTGTTCGGGTTAAGCCTGCGGCAGCGTGAACTTAACCGTCGTTCCCATTTTGCCGTCGCTCTCCACCCAGATTCGCCCATCATGCGCGCCCACGATCTTCCGGCAAAGCGACAGCCCCAGACCCGAGCCCGGAATATTTCGCCCGTGCAGCCGCTTGAATGGCAGGAAAACGGTCTCGTGATAATCCGCGTGAATGCCGCAGCCGTTATCGCGCACCGAGACCAGGTGATAATCGTCCGAGCCTTCGCTCGATACTTCGATCTCGGGTGGCTCGGCGCCGCGAAACTTGATCGCGTTCGTGATCAGGTTCTCAAACAGCGTCGTCAACTGCGCTTCGTCGCCTAATACCTCCGGCAGTTCGCGCGCCGTCACCTTCGCGCCCGAAGCCTTGATCAGCTCCGTCAGTTTGTAGATCGCGTAGTCCAACGGAACATTCAATCGTACATAGGCGCGGTCCGCCGCCGAGGTCTGCCGCGAGTACGCCACCAGCGATGTAATGAGCGCATTCATCTGGGCCACACTCGTTTGAATCACGCTCGTAATCTCTTTCGTGCGCTCCTGATCGGCGCACTGGCGGAGCAGCATCTGCGTGTGCGTATTGATCGCGCGCAGCGGCTGCTGCAGATCATGGCTCGCCGCGTAGACGAAGAACTGCAGCTCTTCCTGCGCGGTGCGGAGCGATTGCTCGAGCTCCTGGATTCGCTCTCGGGCTTCGGTTAATGGATCGGTCGTACTCGTCACTGCTCACGCGGCGGCTTCGGTCCGTAGTCCCAGCCGTTCGAGCAGCGCGCTGGCGTCCGGATCGCGTCCCATGAAATTTCGATAGAGCCGGGCCGGATCTTCAGAATCGCCCCGCTCCAGAATATGACGCCTGTATTCGCCTCCGGTTTCAGCATTAAAGATGCCCTCGCGCCGGAAACGCGTGAACGCATCCGCATCCAATACCTCGGCCCATTTATAGGAGTAGTAGCCGGCTCCATACGCCACTGGACTCGCAAATAGATGGGTAAAACTCGCCAGCATCCCGTAGTCTTTGGGCAACGGCGCAGGAGTAAACTCCGCCAGAATCTCGCGCGCATACGCCATCACATCCCCGCCCGCTGCCGGATCGAACTCGCGGTGCAGCTTGAGATCGACGATCCCGAACCCAAGCTGCCGCATCTGTAAGTTCGCCGCCCGGAACGTCCGCGCCCGCTTCATCTTCTGAAACAGCTGCTCCGGTATCGGCTCGCCCGTCTGGTAATGCCGCGCGAACAGGTTCAACGCATCGCGCTCCATCGTCCAGTTCTCCATAATCTGCGACGGCAGTTCCACAAAGTCCCACGGCACGCTCGTACCCGCCAGCGACCGCACCGGTACGCGGCTTAGCACGTGATGCACCAGATGCCCAAACTCATGAAAGATCGTCTCGACCTCGCGATGATTCAGCAGCGACGGCGTACTCTCGGTCGGCGGCGTCAGATTGCCGCAGATCAGCCCCACATGCGGCTTGCCTGAATCCGGATCGCCCGTCACCAGCGAATCCATCCACGCCCCGCCCCGCTTGTTCTCGCGCGGAAACCAGTCCGTATAGAAATGCCCGAGCAGTATCCCCGATCCAGGGTCCTCGACCCTGTAGTACTTCACCGCCGGATCCCACACCGGCACGCCCGGCTCTTCGATCACCCGAATGCCCAGTATCCGCGAGAAAATATCGAACATCCCCGCTTCCACCCGGCTCAGTTCGAAGTACGGCCGCAGCTCTTCTTCGTCGAAATCGTACAAAGCACGCCGCTGCTTCTCCGCGAGATAGCTCACATCCCACGGCTCAATCGTCTGATACCCCAGCTCGCGCCCGAGTTCGGCCAGGCTCGCGTTCTCCCGCTCATAATGCGCCGCCGTTTTCTCGTGCAGATCTTCCAAAAACCGTTGCGCATCCGCCCCGCTTTTGGCCATCCGCTCTTCCAGCACCAGGTCGGCAAAGTCGCGGTACCCGAGCAGATTCGCCTTCTCCCGCCGCAGCCGCAGAATCTCGAGAATCAGCTTCCGGTTGTCCCGCTCACCCTCCGTCGCCCGCCGGTTCGTCGCCTCCCAGATCTCCTGCCGCAGCGCCCGGTCATCCAGGTACGTCATCGACGCGATGTAGCTCGGCGCCTGCAGCGTCAGCCGCCAGCCCTCCTTGCCCTTCGCCTTGGCGCTCTCTCGCGCCGCTACCAGCGCCGATTCCGGCAATCCCGCCAGCTTCGCTTCATCCGTTACAATCAGCTCCCAGGCGTTTGTCGCGTCCAGAACATTCTGCGCGAATTTCGTCGTCACCTGCGTGAGCGCCACATTCAGCGCTTCCAGCTTCTTCTTACCCGCCGCATCCAGATCCGCACCGGCGCGCCGGAAATCGGAAACCGTCTTCTCCAGGAACCGCCGCTCCACCGGCGCCAGCGCATCCTTATTCGCCGTCTGATCTACCGCCTTGATCGCCTCCCACAAGCCCTCGTTCAGCGCGATCGAGGTGTAAAACTGACTCACCGGCCCCTGCACCGCGTTGTACGCCGCCCGCAACTCCGGATAGGTCGTCACCGCTTCCAGATGCCGCGTCACCGCCATCGCAAAATCGAGCGGCTCCGTCATCTGATCGAGCACGGCCAGCACATCCCGATACGTCCGCGGCACATGCGGCGCCGAGAGATCGTTCAACCGCGCCTTCATCTGCTCCAACAGCAGATGAACCGCCGGTTCCACCTGCTCGGCTTTGATCTGGTCAAATGCGATCGGCTGGCGCTCCACCAGCAACGGGTCACAGCTCTCAGAAATATTCTTCACGTCTCGATTTGCCTTCATTCTCAACAGCTTGTGTTCGGACCGCTTCCCATATACCGGCCGGTTTCCCCCGGCCCGCATACTGTCGACGGGACCGCAAACCCGCCGCAAGGAAGGCCACCTGGCGTCATAAATTACGACCGCGCTGTCACGTTGCCCGCGAAACCGAGCCGCGACCACAGGGAGCGGTCCGCCGATTTACCGCAATCGCGTTAGCGCAGTGGGGAACTCCGCCTCACCACACCCGGCATCCCCTTCCCTTCGCCACATACATCTTGTCGCCCGCCTTGCACCCGAAGGCCTGGCTGAACTCCGGCATGTTCTTCACCACGCCGTCCACCCGGAACCGCCCCGGCGAATGCGGATCGTTCTGCGCCATGAAGCGCGACATCTCCGGCGTCTCGTTCTCGCACCAGTCCTGCGCATATCCAAGGAAGAACTGCTGCGCCTCGGTGTAGCCCTCCGTCTTCTCGGAGACCGGAATGCTCTTCTTCGCCAGATCGTCCATCAGCGCCATATACGCCAGCCGCACGCCGCCGTTATCCGCTGTGTTCTCGCCCAGCGTCAGCTTGCCGTTCAGCTCCACTCCGGTCACCGGACTGAAGCTGCCGTACTCATTCACCGTGCATTCAGCCAAAGAATTGAAACGCTCCTCATCCTGCTTCTGCCACCAGTCCTTCAGATTCCCGTCGGCGTCGAACTGCCGTCCTTCATCGTCAAAGGCATGCGTGAGCTCGTGCCCCACCACCGCTCCGATCGCGCCATAGTTCACTGCATCGTCCGCCTGGTTCGAATAGAACGGTGGCTGCAGAATGCCCGCCGGGAAATTGATATTGTTCTGCGTCGGCTCGTAATAGGCATTCACCGTCGGCGGCGTCATTTCCCATTCGCTCCGGTCCACCGGCTTGCCCATCTTGTTCAGCTCGCGCCGGTATTCAAACTCGTTGGCCCGGTATGTGTTCCCGAAGTAGTCGCCGTCCCGAATCTCGAGCGCCGAATAGTCGCGCCACTTATCCGGATAACCAATCTTGTTCGCCACCGCATGCAGTTTCACCAGCGCCTGCTTCTTGGTCGCCGGCGTCATCCAGCTGATCGACTCGAGATCTTTGCCCATCTCCTGCTCGATCTCGTGCACCATCTCGAGCGTCCGCTGCTTGCCCTGCTCGCCGAACGTCTTCTCCACATATTTCTTGCCCAGCGCTTCGCCCAGCTCATCGTCGGTCGCCGCCACGCAGCGGCGCCAGCGCGGTTTCATCTCCTTCTGCCCGAACAGCGCCCGCCCGTAGAAATCGAAATTCGTATCCACAAACGCCTTGGTCAGCAGCGGCGAGCTGGCATGCAGATAATGCCATGCCAGATAATCCCGCAAATCACCCATCGACCGCGCCGCCACCAGCGCGCTGAACGCCTTCACGAAATCCGGCACGCTGACGTTGATCTTCTGGAGCGATGGCGCATTCACCTGCTTGAAAAAGCTTTCGAAATCGAAGTTCGGGCTGAGCTTCGCCACCTCCGCCACCGGCATCTGGTGAAACAGTTTTTGCGGATCGCGCCGCGTCGTCACATCGAGCGACGCCTTCGCCAGATCCGTCTCGATCGACATCACCGTCGCCGCTTTTTTCGCGGCTTCGTCTTTCGCCACTCCCGCCAGCTCGAACGTCTTCGCGATCGTCCCCACATACTGCTTGCGCAGTTCCACCGACTTCGGGTCATCCCGGAAGTAGTAATCGCGCTCCGGCAATCCGAGCCCGCCCTGATCGAGATCCGCAATCATCATCCGCGCATCCTTCAGATCGGGCGATGGCGAGAAGCGAAAGAACACGTTGATCTGCCTCTCCTGCAGCCGCGCGATCTCATCGAGCAGCGCGGCCGGCGTATCCACCTTCGCGATTCGATCCATCTCTTCCTGCAGGGGCGATGTCCCGAGCTGCTCGATCTTTGCTTCATCCATGCAGGATTGATAGAACGCGCCGATCTTCTGGTCCGTCTCGGAGCGATTCTGATTCTTGGCCGCGTCTTCCAGAATGCCGCGCAGAATGGTCTGGTTCCGCTGATTCAGCTCGTTGAAGCGTCCCCAGCGGCTCTCATCCGCCGGTATCGGATGCGCTTTCATCCATCCGCCGCACGCATATTGATAAAAATCCTGGCAGGGATCAGCCGATTTATCGATCGCGCTCAGATCCGGCCCCTGCTGCGCAAATCCGCAACACGCAGCTCCAAACGCGATCAACAGGAGAATTGCAATTCGCTTCATGAATCCTTACCAGACCCGGCAGCCCTGCGCCGCCGCCATGGGCTGTCCCGCTTTACAGCCAAACGCCTGCGCAAATTCGGGAATGTTCTGAATCACTCCGATCACGCGGAACTGTCCCGGCGAATGCGGATTCGTCCGCACATCGTTGCGCGAAAACTCCGGCCGCGCATTCTCGCACCAGATCTGCGCATAGCCCAAAAAGAAACGCTGCTCCGGCGTATACCCATCGAGCTTCTGCTTATCCACGCTGCCCTTATCGATGCCGTCCATCAGCGCCATATACGCCAGGCGAATGCCCGCGTTATCCGCCCCGTTCTCTCCGAGCGTCAGCCGCCCGTTCACATTCGCATCCGGCACCGGCTTGAACGCGGAGTATTCGTTCACCAGGCAATCGGCCCGCTTCTTGAACTCTTCGTTATCCTGCTTCTCCCACCAGTCGCGCAGATTGCCGTCCGCATCGTACCTCCGCCCCTGGTCGTCAAAGCCGTGCGTCAGCTCATGCCCGATCACGGCGCCGATCCCGCCCAGATTCGCCGCCAGATCCGCATCCGCTTTGTAAAACGGAGGCTGCAAAATGCCAGCCGGGAAATTGATGTTGTTCTGCAACGGGCTGTAATATGCGTTCACGGTCGGCGGTGTCATCCCAAACTCCGACCGGTCCACCGGCTTGCCAATCTTGTTCAGCTCGCGGTGCACCTCGAACTCGCGCGCATTCCGCACATCCGCCACCAGGTTGTTATCCGTAATCGCCACGCTCGAATAATCGCGCCACTTCTCCGGATAGCCGATCTTGTTCGTCACGCCCTTCAGCTTCGCCAGCGCCTGCTGCTTGGTCGCACTGCTCATCCAGGTCAGCGAATCGATGTCCTTCGCCATCTCTTGCTCGATCAGCTTCACCAGCTCCTGCGTCTTCTCTTTCGAAGCTCCGGCAAACGCCCGTTCCACATACTTCTGTCCGAGCGCCTCGCCCAGCGCCAAGTCGGTCGACTGCACACACCGTTTCCAGCGCGGCTGCAGCTCTTTCGCGCCCGTCAGATACCGTCCGTAAAAGTTGAAGTTCTCCTCCACAAACGGCTTGCTCAGGTTTGGCGCGTAAGCCGACACGTAGTGCCACAACAAATACGTCTTCAGGTCATCCAGATTTGTCGAAGACAACGTGTTCTCGAGCGCTTTGAAAAATTCGGGGACCGCCACGTTCAGCGTCGTAAACTTCGGCGACCCCCGTTCCGCGAAAAACGCCTGGAAATCGAAACCGGGTGTGAGCTTTTCCAGCTCCGCTTCGGTCATCTTGTGATGCGTCAGGCTCGGATCGCGTCTTGCTACGCGATCGAGCGAGTGCTCCGCCAGCGCCGTCTCAATCGCCAGCACAGCCTTCGCATCCGCCTCCGCCTTCTCGGGAGCCTCTCCAATCAGCTGCAGCATCTTCGAGACGTGCTGCACATACTCCGCCCGCGTCTTCTCATCTTTCGGCCCGATGTAATAGCTCTTGTCCGGCAGACCCAGCCCGCCCTGATCGACATCGGCAATCGTCATGCGCGCATTGTCGGCATCCGGCGTCGAGCGAAACGCGAAGAGCGCCGTCACGCCCTGGTTCTGCAGATCCGCTACTTCGCTTGCTAGCGCCTTCTTGTCGGCCAGCGCGCGAATGCGTTCGATTCCCGGTTTGATCGGATCGTAACCGGCTTTATCCACCGCCGCTTCGTCCATGCACGCCGCATAAAACGCCCCGATCTTCTGATCAATTGGCGAGCGGTCCTGATGCTTCGCCGAGTCTTCCAGAATGCTGCGCAGAATCTCCTGATTATGGTTCTGCAGCTCGTTAAAGCGGCCCCAGCGCGAGTACTCGGGCGGCACCGGATTCTCTTTAATCCAGTTCCCGCAGGCGTATTGATAAAAATTCTGGCAGGGATCCACGCTCTTGTCGATCGCCTTCAGATCCACTCCCGACGCTGGCTCCGCGCCGCTTTGCTGTGCCTGAGCAGACATCGAAGCCAGGCCAAAACCAAACAGAGCGAACACAATCCAACGCATGTAACAAAAATTATCAGATGCGTTTCGAGCGGGTTAGCACGGTTTGCGGCGCCGCCCGAACAGCCACCACGCGACGATGAGTGCTGCGGCAATTGCACTCGCTTCGAGCGTGTACTTGTGAAACAAAGCGAAGGCGTGCTGCCAGTTCTCGCCCACCACATAACCGAGCGTCAAAAATACGCTGCACCAAACCGCCGCGCCCGCATACGCAAACAGCGCAAAGGTGGGCCAGCGCAATTCAGTTGTACCCGCCACCAGAGCCGTGAAATGCCGCACACCCGGGATGAAATAACCAATGGCGAGCAGCCAGGGCCCGGTGCGGTCAAACCACGCGTGCACGCGGGCCAGCCGCTCCGCTGTCAAGCCGATGTATTTGCCGTATCCATAAATGACTCGATGACCATAGCTGCGCCCAAGCAGATAGCTCACCGTAATTCCGGTTGCGCTCCCGGCAATTGCGGTCAGCAACGCCGCCGCCGGGTGCATGGTGTGTTTCCAGATCAGATAACCGCAAAACGTCAGCAGCGTTTCGTCCGGCACCGGAAGCCCGACAATCCCCAGCATGAGCAATGCAAACAGCGCCGGATACCCATAATGCGACAGCCACGCATAAACCGCTTCCATATGTCAGAGCCTTTGAGCCGCGCCAGCGGCTTTTAACCGGAGGCCCGGAAACCATGAGCGAAGCGATTGGTGCTTTCACTGCGCTACGATTCCACTATGGCCCAGGCGAAAGGTCACCTGTTCGAAGTCAAATGCCCCTGCTGCGATTCCACCCTGCAGATCGACAGCGAAACCCAGCTCGTCGTTCAGCATCGCGAGGTCGAACGCAAGCCGCTCATCGAAGACCTGCACAGCGCGGTCGAGCAGCTGAAAGGCGACGCCGCGCGCCGCAACGACCTCTTTGAAAAAAGTTTCGCCAACCAGAAATCGAGCGATAAAGTTCGTGAAAAGCGCTTCGAGGAGCTGCTCAAGCAGGCCAAAGAAGATAAATCGGAAAACCTCCCTCGCCGTCCTTTCGATCTCGACTAAGCTTGCATCGGGCGGCCGCGTCGTAGAATCAGCTTTGATATGAAAGCTGTCGTCGCAGACCCAGTCGGCGGACCCGAAAATCTGAAATACATCGATCGTGAGCAGCCCAGGCCCAGCCCGGGCGAAGCGCTCGTCAAACTCGAAGCCATCGGCATCAACTTCATCGACATCTATTTCCGCGCCGGCCTCTACAAAGCGCCGGAAACGCCCGTGCAGCTCGGCAGCGAAGGCGCCGGCGTCGTGACCGAAACCACGGCCGGCAGTAAATTCCAGAAAGGCGACCGCGTAGCCTTCGCCATGGCGCGCGGTTCGTATGCCGAATACCAGGCTGTACCGGAAAAGTTTCTCGTCCGGCTTCCTGAAAACGTCAGCTTCGACGACGCCGCTGCCGTCATGCTGCAGGGCATGACCGCCCATTACCTCACGCGCTCCACGTTTCCGCTCCAGCCGGGAAACACGTGTCTGGTGCACGCTGCCGCCGGAGGCGCCGGCCTGATGATCGTGCAGATGGCCAAGATTGCAGGAGCCACCGTAATCGGCACCTGCTCCACGGCGGAAAAAGAGAAGCTGGTCCGCGAACATGGCGCCGATCACGTCATTCGCTACACCGAGCAGGATTTTCTTCCCGAAGTCAAACGGATCACGAACAATGCGGGCGTGGAGGTCGTCTACGATTCGGTGGGCAAAGCAACCTTCGCGAAGAGCCTCGACTGCCTCAAACCGCGTGGCCTGATGGCGAGCTTCGGCCAGTCGAGCGGCCCGGTGGGCGAAATCGATCCGCTGCTGCTCTCGCAGAAGGGCTCGCTCTATCTCACGCGTCCGAGCCTGGCCAATTACATCAGCGATCCAGCCGAGCTCGACTGGCGCGCTCGCGAAATCTTCGGATGGATCGCCGCCGGCAAGCTGAAGCTGCAAATCTTTCGCAAGTACAAGCTTTCGGAAGCCGCCGAAGCGCAGCGCGATCTCGAATCCCGAAAAACGACTGGCAAACTGCTCCTGAAACCCTGAGGAATGCAGCATACGAACGGGCATTCCGAATTCGCCGAGCGCCGCGCGCGCCTCGAACCAACGCTCGCCGAAGCGCGCGCCAATGCGTTCCTCACCACCGCCCGTCCAAACGTCCACTACCTGAGCGGTTTCACCGGCAGCAATGGCGCCGTTCTGATTCTCCCCGGCCGCGTCATCCTGTTCACCGATCCGCGCTACGCCACCCAGGCTCCGCAGCAATCCGACTGCGAAGTGGTCGTCGCCAAAGGACCGCTGCTAGCCGAAGTCGGCAAATGGGCGCGGCGTCTCAAGCTGCGCTCGCTCGCGTTCGAGCAAAATCGCATCAGCTTCGAAGAGTTCACGCAGCTCCGGAGCGTGCTGAAGAATGTTCGCTTGAAACCGGTGAACGGATGCGTCGAAGCGCTGCGCATGCGCAAGAGCGCCAGCGAGATCGGAACCATCAAAGCTTCCGTTCGCCTCAACTCCATCGCGCTCGAACAGGCTCTCGAACAATTCCAGCCCGATATGACCGAAGTCGATCTGGCCGCCGAGATCGAATATCGCATGCGCCTGCTTGGAGCCGACGGCACGGCTTTTGAAACCATCGTCGCTTCCGGCGAACGCACTGCGCTCCCACACGCGCACCCAACCAATCATCCGATACAGCGCAATCAATTACTATTAGTGGATATGGGTGCCAGCGTAGCTGGTTACGCCAGCGATATGACGCGCACTCATGCGTTAGGCAAGCTGAACGCGAAAACCCGCCGCATGTATAAGGCGGTGCTCGAGAGTCAGCTGGCGGCTATTGAAGCAGTGAAACCGGGTGCATCCTGCACTGCGGTCGATCGCGCCGCGCGTACCGTGTTGCGCGAATACGGTCTGGAGAAGTATTTCATTCATTCGACCGGCCACGGGCTCGGGCTTGAGATTCACGAAGGCCCGCGCGTAGGCCGTAAGGAGAAGACGAAGCTGGAACCGGGAATGGTGATCACCATCGAACCGGGCGTTTATCAGGAGGGTCTGGGTGGCATCCGGATTGAAGATACCGTGCTCGTTTCCGAGCGCGGGCACGAAGTGCTCACTCCAACCGGAAAAGAACTCGTGGTACTCTAAGCCGCAGTTTTTGCTTCGAGCCGCACGATGAATAGCAACGACGGCCAAACAATGACAATAGACGAAATCAGAAAGTTAATCGACGTGGTGCGCGAGACCGGTATCTCCGAGCTCGAAGTGCAGCTGGCCGAGAGCCGCGTGCGAATCACCGTTCACAAGCCAACCAGCCAGGAGATTGTGATTCCGCCCGTCGTCCCGCTAACCGTAGCCTCGACCCTTGCAACCGCGGTTCCGCAAAGCGCGCCCGCCGCTCCCGCCGAAGCTGCGGCGCCAGAAAGCAGCGCGCCTAAGCCCGACGAACCCTCGACGGTCGTAAAATCACCGATTGTGGGGACTTATTACGACGCGCCCACACCGGGAGCGGCGCCCTTCGTCAAAGTAGGCGATCGCGTCGAGCCCAAGCAGGTTTTGTGCATCATCGAATCGATGAAGCTCATGAACGAGATTGAAGCCGAAGTGGCCGGCATCGTGGTTGCAAAGCACGTCGAGAATGGTCGTCCCGTAGAATACGGCGAATCGCTCTTCACGCTGCGGCCGCTCTAGAAAGTTATTCGAGAATGTTTCGAAAAATCCTGATCGCCAACCGGGGCGAAATCGCGCTCCGGGTCATTTGCGCGTGCAAGGACCTTGGCATCAAAACTGTCGCCGTTTACTCGGAAGCCGACCGCCACTCGCTGCACGTTCGCTTTGCCGATGAAGCCATCTGCATCGGCCCGGCAAAGAGCACGCTCAGCTATCTCAATATCCCGGCCGTGATCAGCGCGGCCGAAATCACCAATGTCGACGCGGTGCATCCGGGCTACGGTTTTCTGAGCGAAAATCCGGACTTCGCCGAAGTCTGCGAGCTGTCCGGTATCAAATTCATCGGGCCGCGTCCCGATGTGATCCGCGACATGGGTCTCAAGCAGCGCGCGCGAACCATCATGGCCAAAGCCGGAGTGCCGATTCTGCCGGGCTCGGAAGGCGTGCTCGCAAGCGCGGAAGAAGCGCTGGCGCTGGCGTCGCAGATCGGCTATCCGGTGATGCTCAAAGCTGCTGCCGGCGGCGGCGGTCGCGGCATGCGCGTCGTGCGTTCTGAAAATGATCTCCCATCCCTGCTCGCGCAGGCGCAGAGCGAAGCGGCAGCGGCATTCTCCTGCGGCGATGTTTACATGGAGAAGCTGATCGAAGCGCCGCGGCACATTGAGTTTCAGGTGCTTGCCGACGAGCACGGAAACGTCGAAATTCTAGGCGAGCGCGAGTGCTCCATTCAGCGCCGGCACCAGAAACTGCTCGAAGAATCTCCGTCCCCATCTGTTTCGCCCGAGCTTCGCAAGAACATCTCCGATCGTCTGCGGGTGGCGATGAAGTCGGTCGGCTACACGAATGCCGGAACCGTCGAATTCCTGATGGATGAAAACCGCAACCTCTACTTCATCGAAGTAAACGCGCGCATTCAGGTCGAGCATCCCGTCACGGAATTTGTCACCGGCGTCGATCTGGTGAAAGCGCAGATTCGCATCGCATCGGGCGAGGAGCTTGGCAGCATTTTCCGCACGCCGGTCACGCTCACCGGTCACGCCATCGAATGCCGCATCAACGCCGAAGATCCACGTACGTTCGCGCCCTCGCCCGGCCGCATCACCGGGCTCAACATACCGGGCGGGATCGGCGTACGAGTCGACACGGCCGCCTATACGGACGGTTTCATTCCGCCGTACTACGATTCGCTCGTTGCCAAGCTGATCACCTACGGCAAAGATCGCGATGAGGCGATCTTACGCATGCGCCGCGCACTCAGCATGTTCGTCGTCGAAGGCATTCACACCACGACTTCGCTTCACGACCGCATTTTGTGCGATGAGAATTTTGTCTCGGGCAATTTCGACACGACGTTCCTGACGAAATTCCCGTTCAGCGGCAACGGCACCGGCCACTGATTTTCAAAATCGCTCAGCTCTCAAGCCGCTCCCCTATCCGAAATCGGACCGCCTGGTACTGATCTGGGAAAGCGATCCGAAGGACGGCATCAAACGCGAAGGTCCGTCCGGGCCGAATTTCCTCGACTGGCGCGAGCAAAGCCGCTCCTTCGAAGACATGGCGCTGCTCGAGATCGGCACCGCAACACTGAAATACCAAGGGCTGCCCGAACAGGTAACAGGCCTGCGCGTCACCACGAATTTTTTGCCGCTGTTTGGCGCGCGCACCATCCAGGGACGCGGCTTTACAGCCGAAGATGGAGCGGGCGCGGCGCGCCTTCCGGCGATGGTCCTGACAAACGCATTCTGGAAGAGCCGCTTCGGCGGCGATCCGAATATCGTAGGCCGGAAACTGGAGTGCAACGGCGAACTATACACCGTCATCGGCGTGCTCACGCCCGAGTTCCAGCAGCCGCTGCCCGCCGATCTGTATGTGCCGTGGCCGCTCGCAGAGCGGCCCGAGCGGTGGCCTGAGCGCTAAGGTAAGGCTTCCATCTTTGCGAATCGGGCGAACGTGTTACTGTCTACCGTCCCGAGCTCTTAACTTCCGGATCGCCATGTGCCTGCCCAAGATCGAGCGAGGTATCTAATTTCGAGTACGAACCCGTAATCTTGAACGGAACCATTTTCTGCTTGTGTTTCCTCTTGAAAAAAGGAGTGATCACCTTTACCATCAGGGATTTGAATCCAGTCGTTGCACTTGAAGGACTCCCTGTGGTTAACAAAGTTCCGTGCAGATCCACCTTATAGTCGATCAAACCGTAAGTACCGTGCATCCAGGCCTTCGCACCGGGAATCGTGAACGAAACGTCCGAGAGTCTCGCAACTCCGCTCACCGCATCGCCGTGTCCTTTCAGGTCTGAGACTACATTGCGGCCTGGCTGCTCGGCGTCGTCCTTTTCGGCCTTTTGCGCACTCTCGCTTAGGCGTGTTAGTTCCCGTTCGGTATCGGCATTCGCGAATTTCCCTCGGCTCACTCCGAAATCCGCGCTCATCCGGATCCTCTGCAGGAATGGCTCCGGTCCTGTCGGAATATCCACGTGAGCCGAAAGCGCGAACACACCGCTCATGGGCGCGTTCTGACCGGAAATGAAGAGCCGCAGAATGTCTTCTAACCGCGCGCTATCGGTCCAGATGTCAATGGAAGCGGTCTTCCCAGCGCGATTGTCGCTTTTCGCGATCGTTCCTCGAAATTCGGCCGTTGTGTGATCGAAGGTCGCCGCCACTTGTTCGAGTTTCGTATCGCCATTGGTCGCATCCACGATTGCGCGATACGCGGCCTGAAGCCGGCGCTCGTGGCTCGTATCGTAAACCTTAAAATCGGGCACGTCCGCGCGTCCCTCGATCGCAATCTGACGCAAAATTCCCCTGAATTTTCCCCCCGAAGATAGCGTTCCTGAGATGCCATGGAATGCCGCGAGATTTGCATTCTCAAAGGTATAATCTCCGTGCAAAAGGGTACTGCCCGGATCCTTCGGATTCCAGACCCCGAACGTGCCGCTCGAGTGGATCTTGCCCGGCGGCTTTTCGATCGAAATCGATGTCCGGTACGACATCGGCACGTTATTCCCCACCCCATCCAAAGTCAATTTGTCGATGCCCAGCCGGTATCGCTTCTCGCCCGTCTTCGTGACGAACTCGAGAACCGCGCCGTCCGCAACAATGCGATCTATCTTGATAGACGGCTTGGACGTGCTATAAGTCAGTGGCATCACCGGATTCGGCTGTCCCGGAATGCTCGGCGGAACTGTCACATGCATGTCCACCACGCGCACCACGGAGAGATGCTCCTGAAGCGTCAGAATCTTCGCGTAGGTCGTGACCAGAACAAGTTGCCGCACTCGAATCAGCGGCATCTTCTCCTTGTGCTTACGATGCAGAAAGCGGATATCCTCCACGACACATCCAGGCGGGAAATAGGTTCGATGGAACTGCCCGACGGTAACCGTCCGCAGCGATCTCTGCTCCAGCTCGTGGACGATACGCTTCTGGGTAAACGGCCAGTTGCAGGCAATGACCACAAAATAAATAAGGGCCGCCCCTGCCAGTACGGCCGGGATCCAGCGTTTCCAAGTAGAGTGTTGGAGGCGTGGTATGAGCGCGCCTTCGGCCGATGCGTCGGTGGTATCGGTAAGGTACGCCATCTGTTCGCTGATCCAGGTCAGCTCCTTTGTTTCGACTACCGCGCAGTCCCCAATGTTTCTCGCGCGACGGCTACAAGCGGGTAATAGCGTTCCATAACCCAGGAGTACTGACAAGAGCTCTCGGTAGCGTTTTGTCGATCGAGCGTACGGTGAGTGGTATGTGCCAGCGTGGCATGATTCTCACTTCGTTTCCGGTTGGGAGGGCGCGGAAGTGAAACGTAGAGCCCGCATCCCAAGTACGTTTGCCATTATCTCCGTTATCAGGGGTCCGGACAAGGCTCGTGGGCGGCCAAAAGACAAGTAGTCGCGGTGTGTTTAGCAATTCCGGATTGGACAGGTTGGCATGAAAGCTCCTGGAGCAGCGCCGGCGGAAGTTACCGCAGCGAATTGTAGATGAGCAACACGACCGGCAGCGCGAAGAGGCTGCTGTCGAGCCGGTCCAAGATACCGCCGTGTCCCGGGAGTAAGTTGCCGCTATCCTTTACGCCCGCGCCGCGCTTGATGGCAGATTCGGCCAGGTCGCCGAATTGGCCGGCGATGTTGCCCAGAACGGCCATCGTGATCACTTCCCACATTGGTATGCGCGGCGTGAAGTAGCCGAGATAGAGCGCGCCGAACACAACCGAACCGGCGACGGAGGCGGCCGCGCCTTCCCAGCTCTTCTTCGGACTGATAACCGGCGCGAGGGGATGTTTGCCGAAGCTGCGGCCAATATAATAGGCGGCCGTATCGCCCGCCCAGTTGAGTGCCAGCGCAAAGAAGAGCAGGTGCACACTTGCCGCGCGCAGATCGATGGCAAAGCGCCAGGGCGCGAACGTGTACAGAGCGCCGAACAGAGCGCAGGCCGCGTACAGAAGTATGTCTTTGAGTGCCGAAAGCCGCAGACCGGCGATACAGAGCACGATCAATCCCAGCGAAAGGCCGAGCAGCACGTTTGCGGATCCCGCCGGCAGCAGTGGAGCAAAGAGAACAAAGATCCCGGTCAGCGCGCCCAGGATGCCGGGCCGCGGGATTCCCTGCGCGGCAACCAGCGCGTCGTATTCGCGATAGCAGAGAAGGCCGGTGACGAGCGCCGCGATCACAAAACCGACTGAGCCGACGATGAAGATGAGATAGAACGCGAGCAGAAGAAGCGCAACCGCGGTGAGCACGCGCTTCATAGAGGAAGTAGTCCGAAGTCAGGCGAAGGTTGAGTGCGCAATGCTGCCTTTATAACATTCGCGCGCTCGAAAGCTTACGCGAGCGGCAGTTCCAGCAGTTCTTCTTCGAAACTGTACGGGCTCGGCTCGAGAGCCGTATGCGCGGTGCGCGCCAGGCCGCCGAAACGGCGTTCGCGATTCTGGTAATCCGCAATGGCCTCGAGCAGTTCGCGGCGGGTGAAATCGGGCCAGAGCGTGTCGGTGACGTATAGCTCGGCGTAGGCAATCTGCCACAGGAGAAAGTTGCTGATGCGCATCTCGCCGGAGGTGCGAATCAGCAGATCGGGATCTTTCAGACCGGCCGTGTAGAGATGCGCCGAGATGGCTTCTTCAGTGATTTCGAGCGCATCGAGATTGCCCTCGTTCCGCGCGTTCTCGATCATGGCATTCACCGCATCCACCAGCTCGGTGCGGCCGCCGTAATTGATGGCAAGATTGAGACGCATGCCTCGATTCTGCGCGGTCTTGTCCATCACATGCCGCAACTCAGCCTGCACATTCGCGGGCAGCGATTCGATCCGGCCAATAGCGGCCAGCTGAATGTCGTTGCGCATGAGATTCGGAAGCTCGCGCCGCAGATAGATACGCAGCAGACGCCACAGCCCCTCGATTTCATGCCGCGGCCGCTTCCAGTTTTCTACGGAAAAGGCATACAGCGTGAGCGCTTCGAGGCCGAGCTGCGCGCAGGTTTCCACCGTGGTGCGCACGGGGTCAATTCCGGCTTTATGGCCCAGAATGCGCGGGTAGTTGCGCTGGCGGGCCCAACGGCCGTTGCCATCCATGATCACGGCGATGTGCGCCGGAATGCGTTTGGGATCGAGTTGAGTAGCGATTCGCCACTCGATGTCGCCGGGCGTGAGGGCATCGAGCAATTGCTTCATAGCGCAAAGCTCTATGGTACACCAAGAAGACCGCCTGCCGGAGCGCGCAGCAACACGACCACGATAGCAGCCGCACACAGAAAGCAGCCAAACGGCAGCTCGTACGTCCGTATCGACTGGCGTTTCCAGAGCGCGGCCGCGACCCCGGTAATGGCACCGGCAACGGAGGCGATCATCAGCGCGAAAATGCCGTTTTCCAGTCCGAGAAAAATGCCGATCAGCGCGAGTAACTTGACGTCGCCGAAGCCGAGCGCTTCGCGTTTGCGCAGACGGCTCCAGAGTGCGCCAATGCCCCAGATGGGAACGGCCAGGACGAAGGCTCCGAGTGCGGCATTCAGCAGAGATTGCACGGCTAGCCTTTGGCCGGGCAGAAGATACTGACCGAAGACGCTGGGAACGACAACGAACAGCGCAAGAATCAACCCGGCGATGGAACCGCCGAGCGTACATTCATCGGGCAAAAGACGCTCTTCGAGATCGGTCGAAAACAGCACGATCAGAAGCGCGCAAAAGAGAGCCCATTTGAGTGCGGTCCAATCCGGGCCGAAGCGCCAGGCGATGAGCGTAAAGAGGATGGCGGTGGCGAGTTCGACCAGCGGGTAGCGAAGAGAGATACGATTCCCACAACGGGCGCAATGGCCGCGCAGCCATAGATAGCTCAGTATGGGAATGTTGTGGTGCCAGGCAATCGGCGCCTCGCAGCCGGGACAGAAGCTGCGCGGAGCGACGACCGACAGATCGCGCGGGATGCGGTAGATGCAGACGTTGAGAAAACTGCCGATCAGCAGGCCGGCGAGAAAGGCGAGTGCGAGCAGCAAGATCGTCATCGCAGATAGGCCGCAAGCATGCGCTCAACCATTTGGTCCGCCATGAAATCACGTTCAATGCGGAGGCGGGCCGCATGCCCCATCTCGCGGCGTGTTTCAGGACTGTCCTGAAGCTGTTTCATGGCCTCGGCGAAGGATTCCGGACGATTCTCGACAAGCAGTCCAGTCACTCGGTTCTCGATAATCTCGGGCAGCCCTCCAACGCGGCTGGCAATCACCGGAATTTCTAAGCTCATGGCGAAAAGCGCAGCCGAGCCGAGTCCTTCGGACTTGGTCGCATACAAAAAGACGGACGCTGCGGGAAGATCGCGCTCCAGATCGTTTGAAAATTGCACCGGAATGCCCGCCAGCCGTGCGGCTTCGGAGATAATCGCGCGGCCTTTGAGCGGATCAGACGAATCGAGCGCGACAAATTTGCACTCGCTTCGTGGCGCGGGATGGGCCCTCTGCTCGACGCCATCATAAACAACTTCGATCCTGTACTCCGGTACTCCGGCTGCGATCAACTCGCCCGCTACAAAATGCGAGACCGCCAGATACCGGCAAGCGCGCGCATACTTCCAGCGCGAGAACCTACCGCGCTTCACCGGAAAAGCCACGCGCCGCGAGACCACGAATCTCCGGCGTGAAGCGAGAGCCGCCAGCGTATGTGCATGAGCATCGTGCGCATGCACAATATTCACGTCCGCCGAATGCTTCCGCACATTCCACAATGTCGCCGAAGCCACCGGAAACTGAAGCGAAACGGCTTCCCTCCACAGCGGCGCATCCGGGCGCGCGAGCAACTCGCAGTCATGGCCACGCTCGCGCAGACCGCGCATCAGCAGCAACACCTGCCGCTGACCGCCGCGCAGTTCCCTGCCCGTGTCTATGTGCAAAATGCGCACGTCAAAGTTTTCGTCCCGGAGCCATCAGACGCGCTTTGGTGTACTTGGCGAAATTGTAGAAGGCGGCCATGTAGGCAATCGCCAGCCCTTCTACGCCGTCCAGATAGCCGCGCTTCAATACGTAGCTCTTGAAGAAAGCATATGGCGGATCGCACAGCAGCCGCGCGAGCGAAACAGTGCGGCCGCGGGCGGCAATCTCCTGCGCCGCGAGAGTGGTGTAGCGGTCCATCGTGCGGAAATGCTCGCTCAAAGAATTGCAGGTAAAGTGCAGCAGATTCGATTCGAGATGACCCACCGTTCCTTCCACCGTCACCGACTCATGCACGAAATCGCCGACCCACTTCGCCTTCCTACGATCAAACAGCCGCACTTTGCGATCCGGATACCAGCCGCTGTGCAGAATCCAGCGTCCGAGATACTGCGCGAGGCGCGGCATGGTGTAGCCATCGTACGCAGGACCAGCTTTCTTGATGTGCCAGATTTCGGCTTCGAGCGCTTCGCTTAAACTCTCGTCGGCGTCGAGCGAAAGCACCCAGTCGTAGGCAGCAAGTTCAGCCGCAATATTCTTCTGTGCCGCATAGCCGTGCCAGGAGGCTTCCTCGACGCGGGCGCCGAGCTTGCGCGCAATCTCGACGGTGCGGTCGTTGGAGCCGCTGTCGAGCACCAGAATTTCGTCGCAGCAGCGAAGGCTCTCGATCACCCGCGCGATGTTTCGCTCCTCGTTGAAGGTGATGATCGTGGCCGAGATTTTCATTCCGGATCAGAGGCCGTGCACGGGAACGATGGTGGCGCAAAGGATGAAAATCAGGAGCGCTGCGGCCGCGAGCATCAGGCGGCTGCGCGAGACGGGCGTGGAATCGTAGATCAGAACGTGGCGCCGGCCGAAGAAGAACATCACGACGCCCCAGATCCACCACGGCCAATAGAAGAAACCGCCGATGGCGAGCACGAGCACCATCGCGAGCCCGACGCGGCGATGCCACCAGCTGCCGCCGATGGCGTAGAGGATGTGACCGCCATCGAGCTGGCCGATGGGGAGCAGATTGAGCGCTGTCGCAAACAGGCCCACCCATGCTGCCATGGCTGCCGGATGAAGCAGAATGCGGCTTGTGGAGACGCCGGGAAAACGGAGATGCTCGAACAACTGCAGAATCAGAGGCGAGCCGAACCCGACCACCCCGCTGCCGTTTTCGCCTGGAATGATTTTCGACAGCGCAACGCCTCCGATGAGAAATGGAAGCAGCGCCGCAAATCCGGCCAGCGGTCCTCGGATGCCGATATCGAAAAGAGCCTCGCGGCTATAGATGGGCGAGCGTATGCGGATGAACGCTCCGAAGGTTCCGAACATGAGCGGCGAAGGGAGGAAATAGGGCAAGCTGGCATCCACACCGCCCCGCCGGCATTCGAGGTAATGGCCGAGCTCATGCGCCAGCAGGATGAGCAGCAGGGGCACCGAAAAGAGCAGCCCGGACCAGATCGCGCGATCCAGATGCAGCAGGCGGAGAAAGCTTTCCACCAGCAGATCCGGATTCATCGGGCGGCTCAGCCGGAAATTTTCGACCAGGCCCGCACCGAAACTCGTGGCCGTGAGGAAGGTGAGGAGGAACAGAGTGCCGTGCAGCAGCCAGGCGCGAAGCGAGATGGAAGAGCTGCGGGCGATTGGCACGGCCATCGCATCAAAGGCGCCGGGACTGATTCCGGAGTCACGCACAGCGGAGAGCCGAGATGGAACCTGCGGCCTTATAAGCTCTGCAGTTCTTTGCCGGGCTTGAAGCGGACCGCCTTGCCGGGCGGAATCGCCACCTCCGCGCCGGTCCGCGGATTACGGCCGATACCGGTCTTCCGCGGGCGCACGTTGAAGATCCCAAACCCGCGCAGTTCGATGCGGTCGCCTTCCGTCAGCGCCTTTTTCATGGTTTCAAACACCGTTTCGACAGCCATTTCGGCTTTCGTTTTGGTGATGCCCGTCCGGTTAACGACCTCGTTGATGATGTCCAGCTTGATCAAGGGTTCTCCAGGGCCGACTCTCGCATGCCAGCAATGTTCATGATATGAAAGAGTTTAGCGGCTGTCAATCGAGCCTGCCGGAAGCCGGGCGATGCAGCCGGGGGCGAAAGGGGGGCAAAATTTTCCGGCTTGTCAGAAAGAGCTTCGTCCTTCTTACGCAATTTCACATACGAAGAAGGGCTCAATCTGTGCAAAATATGGTTCTGACTTTCACCCGCGTGTATGGTCTCAAAAGTGCAAGCGCTTAGAATGTAGTTCTAGGAATTCCCATGAAGAACTTGGAAATTCTGCTGGTTGAGGACTCTCCGAGCGACGTGAGGCTGATTCGCGAAGCGATCCGGGAAGCTGGTGTGTCCATCGCGTTGAGCGTTGCCCGCGATGGCCTGGAAGCGTTGCATTATCTCGCTGGCTGCGAGCAGGGCCGATCGAGCCGGCCGGATTTGATTTTGCTCGACTGGCATTTGCCGCGCATGAATGGGCGCGAGGTGCTGGCTGAAATTAATCTTCGGCGCGCTTGTGCCACATTCCGGTACTGGTGCTGACCAGTTCAGCGAGGGATGAAGATATCTCTGATGCTTATTCGCTCAAAGCCAACTCTTTCATCACCAAACCGGGCGATTTGAACTCGTATCTGCGAATGATACGGTCGATCGATTCCTTCTGGGGAAGGACCGCCACGCTGCCTTCGGCGCCCACTCGTTTCAGCCGGGCAAATTCAAGCGGGCGAGAAGCGATACCGGCGTAAGCGGCTTTATCGAACGGCAGCCAGAGCTGCTTCGTAGTCCGGGTGATCGCTGACTTGCCGAACGTACTCCACATGACGGAGTACGTTATCGCCATCCACCACGAAAATCGCACGGCTTTCGATCCGTAAGTCCGGGATGAGCGTGCCGTAGTTCCTGCCGAACGAACCGGTGCGGTGGTCCGAGAGCATGTTGACGTTCTTGACGCCGAAATTGCCGCAGAAACGCTTCTGCGCAAACGGCAGATCCATGCTGACGGTGTAGATTTTCACGTTTTTCAGTTCAGCCGCGGCTTCCTCGAAGCGTTTGGTTTGAGCATCGCAGACGGGGGTGTCGAGAGACGGAACCACGCTGAAAATGCGGGTTCCGGATCCGGTCTTGGCCAGGTTCACAGGCTGCAGAGAATCGTCCACGACATCAAAATCGGGCGCCTTGTCACCGACCTGCAACTCCGGCCCATCCAGTTCGAAGTGCTTGCCTTGCAGAATGGTACTCCGGGTGGTTATGGCGTTGGGCATCGGCCTCAAGTTTACCAAAACGTGCACGTTTCGGAACTAGCCGAAATATCAGGTCTTGATCAAATCTATGAAATTTAGAAGCGGTAAGGTATTCACCACATCGTTAGCTGTGAGCCAGCCGCGCCGGGCGGTCGTAATCCCATAACGAATGTTGTTCAGATGTGCGGGGCGATGGGCATCGGTCGAGATGGTGAAGCGGCAGCCGAGCCGTTTGGCCGAACGAACCAGGTGCGAGGGAAGGTCGAGGCGCTCGGGGCTGGCATTGATCTCGAAGAAGACGTTGCGGCGAGCGGCTTCGCGGGCAACGCGCTCGAAATCGAAGCTGTAGGAATCGCGCTCGAGCAGTCGGCGGCCGGTGGCATGGCCTAGAATGCGAAGGCTGGGCGATTCGAGCGCGCGCAGAAGACGGTCGGTCATCTCGGCGGGCTCGAGCGTCATGTGGCTGTGGATGCTGCCGATCACCAGGTCGAGTTCGGCCAGAGCGTCTTCGGCCAGATCCATGCTGCCGTCGCGCAGAATGTCGCATTCAATGCCGGAAAAGACCCGCAGCGGCAACCCTTGTCGATTCAGCTCGCGCACTTCACGCGCAAATTCGACAACGCGTTGCTCGTCGAGACCGTTGGCCATAGCGAGCGCCTTGGAGTGGTCGGTGATGGCGATGTATTCGTAGCCGAGCGCGGCGGCGGCTTCGGCCATTTCGCGGATGGTGGCTTTGCCGTCAGTGGCGACGGTATGCATGTGCAGATCGCCATGCAGATCGCGCGCTTCAATCAGGTTCGGAAGGGTGCCGTCGAGCGCGGCTTCGAGCTCGCCGGAATTTTCGCGCAGCTCGGGCGGAATCCAGGCGTAACCGAGGCGCTGGTAAATTTCCTCTTCGGTTTCGCCGGCCACGCGCCGATTGCCCTCGAGCGTGAACAGGCCGTATTCATTGAGCGTGTAGCCCTGCTTGATGGCGGCCGTGCGGAGCGCGACATTATGTTCCTTGCTACCGGTGAAGTATTGCAGCGCCGCGCCGAAGCTCTCGTGCGGTAGCGCGCGCACATCCACCTGCAGACGCTCGACGCCGAAGCTGACGCTGGCTTTGTTCTCACCCTGCCCGAGCACTTCCTGCGTTTTGTAGTGGCTGACGATGTGCGAAAGAGCGGCCGTTGCGTTTGGACCCGTTACCAGCAGATCGAGATCGCCGAGCGTCTCGCGGCCGCGGCGAAGGCTGCCGGCGGGCTCGACGCGTTCCATTCCACCGAGCGCAAGAAATTCGGTGGCAAGCTCGTCCGCGACACGGCGGCCAAAGCTCAGCAGGAATCGTCCCGCGCTCTTGCGATAAGCCTCGATCGAGCGCAGTACTTTTTCCTCGAGCTTCGCCCCCATGCGCGGCAGATCGCGTAATTTGTGTTCACGGCAGACGCGTTCGAGATCGTCGACCGATTTGACGCCGTGGTGCTCATACAGCAGAGCGATGCTCTTCGGGCCAAGTCCCTGAATCTTTAGCAGCTCTAGGGCCGAGGCGGGATACTTTTTGAGCATCTCGTCGCGGCGATCGAACGAACCGCGCAGGCAGATTTCCCCCAGCACGAAAGCCAAGCCTTTGCCGATTCCGGGGATCTCGGTGACCTTGCGTTCCGGGTTGCAGACAATATCGGCGACGCGCTCGGGATAACCGGCGATAACGGCGGCTCCGTTGCGGTAGCTGCGAATGCGGAAGGCGTCGTCTCCGGCGACTTCCATCAGGTCCGCCGTCTCATAGAGCAGGCGGGCGATTTCCTTATTTTCCATGAATACGTTCGCGCTGGGCGCGAGTGGGGAGCGCGTTCGACACCAGCGGCGACGGCTCAACGTGCACCAGCACATCAGCCACCCAGGGCAGGTCACGTTTGATGGCGAAGCGCACTTCGGTGGCGATCTCGTGAGACTGCCGCACGGTCATGTCGGGATCGACTTCAAGATGCAGATCGACGTGATAGCGCATCCCGCTGCGGCGCGCATAGCACTTCTCGATACCGAGGCTGCCCTTGACGCTGAGCGCGGAGCGGCGAATCTGAGCCATCTTGCCCGGCTCCGGCATGGTGTCGACCAGCTGATCCATGGTCTGCCGCGTAACCCGCGCCGAAAGAAAGAGAATGACGATGCCGATGATGATGCTGCCGACGCGGTCGGCGCCACCGAAACGCGCCGGATCGATGAGAGTCAGGATCACGGCGAAAAGGGCGATACCGGTAGAGAGAAGATCGGTCAGATCGTGCCAGGCATCGGCACGCAGAGCCGTGCTGGCGATACGAGAGCCGATACGCAGCTTGGCAGCCGCCAACCCGACTTTCAGGAGGATCGAGGCAAACAGCGGATAAAGCGTGTAGAACGGCAGACTCCTGGCGGGTTCCGAACTGGTAACCCCATGCCACAGGATGGCGGCGCCGGTGAGCAGCAGCATCGCGCCGACTGCCAGGCCGGAGAGCGTTTCATAACGCCCGTGCCCGTAGGGATGTTCGGCGTCCGGAGGTTTGCTGGCAATCCAGAGTCCGAGGAAGACTACGCAGGAGGAGAGGACATCGCCGGCCGCTTCAAGACCGTCGGACAAAACAGCGTGGGACTGGGCTCGGAGACCAACGTAAATTTTGGCAGCCGCGAGCAGCACGCCCACGGCAACGCTCGAGATGGCAAGCCGACGCCCCAGCGATTCTTCGCGATTGAGCGTGGTTTGCGCCAGAGGCTCAGCGGGCATACCACCCGAGCATAACTCGGATCAGATGCCGGGCAATGGCTCCGGCTGATCGTCTGTCTCTTTGACGTCGGCGTTGTCGGGATCGAGGGGCGTCTGCACCTCGGATTCGGACTCTGTTCCCCGATTATCCTTTTTGGCGAGACGTTTGGCCAGTTTCTCCTGACGGCGCTCCTTTCTTTCCTGCTCTTTTTGACGCTTTTTGAAGGTCTGCGGACCACGTCCGGGCATAGTTCTCCTGATGGGTAAAAAGCTGCCGGACTCTACGAGCGCCGGCAGCCGTCTGGTTACTTAAACAGCAGAAACGAAGCCGGTTTGTTACCAGCGCGAGTTGCCGCGGCCACGACCGGAATCGCGTCCGCCGAAACCGCCACGCTTCTGACCGCCACCGAAGCCACCGCCGGCCGGTTTGGGGCGGGCTTCGTTCACGTTCATAGCGCGTCCGCGCAGCTCAGCGCCATTCAGGGCGTTGATCGCGTTCTGGGCGGCGTTCGCATCCGTCATTTCAACGAAGGCGAAGCCGCGCGGCTGACCGGTTTCACGGTCGGTCACGATGTTGACGCGCTCCACGGCGCCGTACTGCTCAAAAGCGGCCTGGATGTCAGCGGAAGTAGCCTGATAGCTCAGATTTCCGACAAAAATGTTGGTCATTGAAAAAACTCCTGGGAGGTGAAATTATCTTTGTCAGACTGCTGAACTGTTCGCGAGGGATGCACACTTACGCATACCCGACTGATGGAAGGAAGAACTAGCGGCCGGAGGGCACTCGAATAAAACACGGATGCGGGCAAAGACTCTTTTACTGTAGCAGATTTCTGAGGCGCATGAACCCATCCCGAGACCGTAGAAAGGAAAAAAGCCCCGCTGCGGACCAGCGGGGCTTTTCACGCGTGCAGACCTGGGCCCGAGCTTACTGCTCGCCCGTAATCGCTACGCTCGCTCCCCACATGCTGCGGTTCGCGTCGGTGGTGTTCGCGCCCCACATGGAACGGCTGCCCCAGATGGCGCTGGAGCCGGAGGTCGAACTGGCGCCCCACATGGAACGGGTGTCCCAGATGATCTGGTTGGTATCGGTCAGCGACGCGCCCCACATGAAGCGCGTACCGAAAACGGAGTTGGCGCCCCACATGAAGCGGCTGCTCCATATCGAGGACGGATCGAAGACAAGCGAGACGTTGCCCGTGGTGGGATCCATCTGCGCGACCGGAGACATGGCGGTGCCGGCCGGAACCGCCGTATTCACCGATGCCAGCGCCGCGCCTAGATCGAGATAGCCGGCGCCCACAGTGAAAACGTCGTAGTAATCCACAAACGTCTGGCCGCTGCCCGGATCCGTCACGGAACTCGAGTCGGGGAAGGTCTTGTAGGCTGTCTGCATCAGGATGGCTTTCACCTGATCCGGGGTCAGTTTCGGGTTAGCCTGCAGCAGATCGGCCACAGCGGCGCTGACCACCGGAGTCGCCATGCTGGTGCCGCTGAGCGTGAAATAGGTGTTGGAAACCTTGGTGGCATTGTTTCCGCTGACGTTCTGATAATAGGACATCACCACGGCATTACCGGGATTCTGTTTCACCAGCGTGCTGTTGTTGGCCAGCAGCGAGACGACCAGATTGCCAGGCGCGACCAGATCGGGTTTAACGATATGGTCCACCGCAGTTGGACCTTTCGAGCTGTAGCTGGCGACGAGATCGTCGCTGCGGGTGGGCGTGCCTTCTGCCTTCATCGCGCCGACCGTGATCACGTAGGGATCGTTGCCGGGCGCGTTGATCGTGCCGTAGCCCTGTTCGCCGTAGGTATTGTCGCGGCCATCATTACCGGCCGCCGCCACCACCACGATTCCCGCATTCCAGGCCGCTTCCACCGCCTGGCAGAGCGGATCCTGCGTGTAGCTCTCGTACACCGGGCGCCCCACCGACAGATTGATCACGCGAATGTTGTAGACGTTTTTCAGCGCGATGGCCGTATCGATGGCAAGAATGACGTTGCTGTCGGTACCCTGCCCGTTCGCATCGAGAACTTTCAGATCGATCAGGTTGACACCATACGCCACGCCTTTAAACGTGCGCTTGCAGGTGTTGCAGGACGACGAAACGCCATTGGAAGCGATGATGCCGGCGACATGCTGGCCATGGCCGAACTGGTCGGGCGCGGGAATGCCGTTGATGCCCTTAGAGTTGGCTGGGAGCGGAGCAGTGATATTCGCCAGAACCGCGGCGGCGGCCTGAGCAGCAGCGGTTTGGGTAAAGTCATAGCTGAAGACCGGCGCTTTACCGTTTCCGAGGTTCGGATCGGTATTGACGCCGCTGTCGATTACGGCCACGCCGATGCCGGAGCCGGTAAAGCCCGCGCCCCAGGCAGCAGCCGCATTGATTGCCCCCGCCGTGTTATCCAGATGGGCATGAATCGGCCGGTCGGGCGAGATGTAGGCCACCTCGGGGTCATTGGCCAGAGCCTGCACAGCGGAAGCAGATAAGTGGTAGAGCCCGGCCTTTGCACTATGAAGCCGCCCCGCGGTAGTGCCGCCCAGAGCAGCGATTTTGGCTTCATGCTGGGCGCCCGGGGTATGTTTCCATTGCACAATGACGGGCAGGTTGCCGTTTGAATTCAGGGCCGTAGCGCGGAATTCGTGAGCGAGTTTGGGGTGACCGGCAGGGCCCGCAAAAGCGCCCGCCGCCACCAAGAACAGAGAAAGATATTTCCTCACGTACACTCCTGGTTTCTTCTAAAAGCGGCGGACGTGACACTTGGCTGGTTCCGCACGCATTCAAAGCACTCATCGGACGATTCCAGCCGTTTCGATAACCGCCCGTATCTCTAACTCTTTGAAAAAGCGCGACACCGGGGCATTTTCTGAGGAGGCGTATCTGTACGGGTTATAGCCTGTTACGGGCGACAGGGCTTTGCTCGCCTGGCGCGCGAATGCATAGAATGAGCAGAAATGGTCTCGGCTGAGCTGTTACAGGAGCTCCGCGGATGCATCGAGGAGCGCCGGATCGAACACGGGATACGGCTGCTTGAGCGCGAACGGGAGCGTTTCGAGCAGATCGCACCCGGGCTCGCGGGCGCTGGGCTGGCGATCGGCTATCTGGCGGAATGGGTGGATCTGGGCTTTGAGGACGACGGTCTGCTGACGTCCATTCTGGCGAGATTCGATGCACGTTCGCGTCAGGCGCTGCCGTTATCCGAATACCTGCACATCCGGCTGGCGGAAGCACTCATTGCCATGCGCCAGGAAGAACTGCCCGAGGCGCTGCGTCATCTGAATGCCGTGCTGGCGCTCGGAGATGAGACTTCGCGATCAGAAATTTCGCTGATTGCGACGCTGTGGAAAGCGCGCTCCCTGCGCAAGGCGGGCGAATACCGGCAGGCACTCGAACTGACGCGGCAGGGAATGCAGATGGCGGCCGGTCTGCAACTCTGGCCCATGAAAGCCGTCATGCAGACGCTTGAAAGCTGGATCGTCTTTCAGAATGGCGATGCCAAAGAGGCGGTCCGCATTCTGCAGGAAGCAGAGAACGTCCTGCGCGACACCGACGACTACATCACGCTCGGCAACATTCAATCGGCCTACGGGCGGATTGCGTTGCGCGAGGGACGCTACGATCACGCGCTCAAGTATTTCGAGCTGTCCATCGGGTATTTCAAAAAGCGTGAGTCGCTGGCGGGCTATCTGGCGCGCTCGCTCACCAATATGGCGCAGGCCAAACGCTTTCTGGCTTTACAGCTGCGCCGGAGCATGGATGCGCGCTGGGAACGGCAGCGGCGCACGGGCCAGGGCACGAACGGGCAGAACGGGTCGGCCAAATCGGGCCAGCTCGAGCGCATGTACGATCTGCTGCGCAGCGCGCAATCGGATCTGGCGGAAGCGGAGCGCATCTATCGCGGAGCGCAGAATTATCACGGCGCCGGCAATGTGGACGTCAATCTGGCGCAGATTCATCTCGACCTGAGCAATCTGGAAGAGGCCGAGCAGCGCGCCGGCGAAGCCTTCGAGCTGGGCGCGACCAAGGCCGATTACCTGTTGATGTGCCGCGCGCGAATGGTGCAGGCCTCGATTGCCAATGCGCGCTTTGAAGACGAGATCGGCGAGGGCGAAGAAGACCCGAGCCGCTTTGCGCAGCTGGCGCACGATTGCGCGAAAGAAGCGATTGATTATGCGGAACGAACCCAGAGCCGCCGTCTGCTGGCTCAGGCGCACATCTGCCGCGGACTCACGCTGGTGAATGGCTTTTTCCACGAAAGCGAGGCCGCGCGCGCCTGCTGCGACCGCGCCGAATCGTATCTGGGGCATGATCGCCACGATGCACTCTGGCAGGAGATCGAAATTCTACGCGAACGCATTCTGCACGGCGGGGTCGAGGAACCCAATCTACGTGCCTGGTCGCAGGGTGCGGTGGGCAACAAGTCGCTCCAGGCGGTCGTGGCGGAATTCGAAGAACTGGTAATTCGCAAAGTCTGGGAGCACGAGGGCCGTAAAGTGGCGCGAGTGGCGCAGCGGCTGGCGGTGTCGCCCAAGAAAGTGCGCCGGGTGCTCCGCCATCTGGGCGTGCTGAGCGAGGACCGATAACACCCGGTCTTGAAAAACCAGCCCCGCTACTTGACCGGATCACTCCCGCCGTAGCCAATCGTGCTCTCAACCGTTGCGCGGCGAAAATTTACGTTTTCGGCTGATTCGGTAACGGTGCGATTCAACAGGAACAGTGCGCGAAGGTCGAATTCCGTGCCGAAAGCTTCCGGAAACCAGATGTCTTTATCCACCCGTTTGTATCGGATGCTGTAACCCAGGCCATGAATGTCGGTGCCGAACATGATCCGCACTGCCGCAGGTAATTTGCGGGCCAGCCGAGTATAAATGACGATCGGTTGCAGCTCTTCTTTATCGATGGTCGCTTCGCCCTTCCAGCCCAGATCTGAAGGGTCAATGGGCTCAAACCCGATTCGATAGACGGATCGACCCTGCGCTGTACCCTCGCCCAGGAGAGAGAATCGGTACTTTTTCTGTTCTGCGGTGGTAAGAGGGAAAAGATCGCTGTCGATGCCGTCACGCGTATTCGTCTCGTTGTCGTCATCGAACGTGATCTCCACTGCACCATTTTTTGGGACGGGCTCCCCCTCAAAAGGAATGTATTTGCCTTTGTGCCAGTAGCGCCCTCGCACCGATACCAGCTTCCTCTCTGTACCCTTCGAACTTGGAGTCATAGCGTATGTCCAGAATTCTTCGCGGAGGAGTCTCCCGTCCTTACCCCGATACGTGCGGTGCATCTTTTGCTCGTAGACAAACTCGTTACGAGCGCGCTGCTCTCGATCCTGATTCGTCGCCACCTTGCTCATGATTTCCTCCGCTTTGAGCGGCGCAAGCGTTTGAAACGCAAGCAGGGTCACAAGACTGATGAGCATAAGAAAATGTACCTTTCGCGCAGCGCTGAAGCTTGCTACGCAGGAAGACTGGGAAATAATTCAAAATTTCCAAACCCTACCCGCATTAGAAGCAAAATCGTAAACGGCGAAGCAGCTCCGTCCCACAGCCCACGTCACAACGAATTTCAGGGTAGGTCGTTCAGGTTTATCGAGACAGGCGAGCCTTCCACCTTGAGGATGCCGTCCGTCACGTCGATGTAGCGGTCGCGCATGTAGATGTGAGCGCGGCGGGTCTGCGGGTCGATGACCCAGACGGTATGGACGCCGAAGGCGAGGTAATCGTCGATGCGCTCCTGCATTCCGGCCATCCGGTCGTCGGGCGACAGAATCTCAATGCAGAGCAGCGGCGGTTCCGTAACCATGCCGGTTTGCGGACGCTCGAGCAGAACTGTCACATCCGGGATACGGAACCGGCGCGGCTTCACTTGAACCCGCTGCTCGGTGACAACAATGATGCCCCATTCCTTTTCCTTGTTCAAAAGGAAACCGCTCACCAGAATTTGCAGCCGGCTATGATCGAATTCCCCAACATTCCGCTCCAGCAGTTCGCCATCGACATAATCGCGATCCGGCCGGTAGCTCGTGTTCAGATATTCGCTGACGGAAATGGTGGTTGCGCTCGCCACGGCAAAGCTCTCCGACGCTCCATGATCCCAGCTATTTGTTCTTCTTGAAGAGCTTGTGCGAAACGTCGGGCCAGAACTCGAGGAATATCGCTCCGAACGCGCCCTCGGCTGTGACCGTAAAGGCTCGCTCGAACGTCAGGCCTGCGCCGCGATCGGTGGATGGATAGTATAAGTTCGCAATTCCGCCCGCTGCCAGATTGCCGAGTACGTTAGAGTAGTTCGGCTGCCAGCGGCCATTGTCGCCTCTACAGCGGAACGTGGTCGAGGCGGCGTACCACAGGCGGCTTCCAATCGAGCCGGTTCCCTTGCGGAAGTAGCGCGGGTCCTGATGCAGCAGCGTTGGGAAAAGAGCATTCCCCAGCATGTCGCCGTCGAACGTATCGGCATACGAGGCGCCCCAGCGTTTGAAGTAACCCTGTGCACCCTGGCCGTAGCCTTTGTAGTCGTTCTCAAATTGGCTGACACCCGCATCCACACCCGCAATGACAAACGTTACCGGATCGGTTGCAGACTTAAACGCCAGCTGAAACTTCTGCTTCGGGGTCATCGCCACGGCGTCCGGAATATTGGAAACATTGAAGCTGGGGAAGACGCCGAGGACGCGCTGATGCTCCTGCGCCTTCACCTGTTCGGCCGCAATCTGCTCTTTGGTCTTGCCGGGCTGGGGCGGCTTATTCTCCTGCTCGGGCGGGTTCTGGGTTGCGTTTGGCTCGGGAGCGGGCGTAGTGCGATCGGTGCTCTGAGCCGGCGCAAGGCAGGAAAAACTCGCCAGAAGCCCCGGAATCAGGCACAGAAGGAGTTTGCGGCCGTGGAAAATTTGCAAAACGATTAAACCGTAAAAACTAGGGTAGCGGACCTACATCGACCCCCGACGCGGCCACATAAAGGTATACGCCGGCCAGGGCGGCAAAGTTACCCGTCCTGTCATGATAGGTTCAGAACTGCGGACCCGTTCTATGCGACCCTCCACGTTCGAAGCCTCCTCGGTGCCGCTCAGCACCAACAAACATCTGTTGCGCTGGGTGGAGAAAATGGCCGAGCTGACCCGCCCGGCGGCTATCCATTGGGTCGACGGCTCCGAAGAGGAATATCAGGCGCTGTGCAGCGAAATGGTTGCACGAGGCACCTTTACCAGGCTGAACCAGGATCTCTGGCCGGGCTGTTTTCTGGCGCGCTCGGACCCGAGCGATGTGGCGCGGGTCGAGGATCGCACGTTTATCTGCTCGCTTTCCAAAGACAACGCCGGTCCGACGAATAACTGGGTCGATCCGTTCGAGATGCGGCGAAAACTCAAATCGCTGTTTCGCGGATGCATGCGCGGCCGCACCATGTACGTGCTGCCCTTCAGCATGGGGCCGATCGAATCGCCCTTTTCCCGCATCGGCGTCGAGCTCACCGACTCGCCGTACGTGGTGGTGAATATGCGCATCATGGCGCGTATCGGGCTGCGCGTTTTTCAGGAGATCGATAAGGACATCAAGCGTGTGGTGCCCTGTATGCACTCGGTGGGCGTGCCGCTTGGACCGGGCGCCAGGGACGTACCCTGGCCCTGCAACAGCGAAAAGTACATCGTGCATTTTCCGGAGACGCGCGAGATCTGGTCCTACGGATCCGGCTATGGCGGCAACGCGCTGCTCGGCAAGAAATGCTTCGCGCTGCGGATCGCTTCGAATATCGCGCGCGACGAAGGCTGGATGGCCGAGCACATGCTCATTCTGGGCGTCGAAAATCCGCAGGGTGAAAAGACCTACGTCGCAGCGGCCTTTCCGAGCGCCTGCGGCAAGACGAATTTCGCCATGATGATTCCGCCGGCCGGATTCGAAGGCTGGAAGATCTGGACGGTCGGCGACGATATCGCCTGGATCCGCGCGGATGAAACCGGACATCTGCGCGCGATCAATCCCGAAGCTGGCTTTTTCGGCGTGGCGCCGGGAACATCGCCCAAAACCAACCCCAATGCCATTGCAACACTTTCGCGCAATACGATTTTTACCAATGTGGCTTTGACGCCCGAGGGCGGTGTGTGGTGGGAGGGGCTCACCGATACGCCCCCGGCCGAGTGCGAAGACTGGCAGGGCCAACGCTGGACACCCGAGATCGGCAAAGAAACCGGACGCAAGGCCGCGCACCCCAACGCGCGCTTCACGGCACCCGCCTCGCAATGCCCGTGCATCGATCCCAAGTGGGACGATCCGGAAGGCGTGCCGATCAGCGCCTTTATTTTTGGCGGCCGGCGCGCGCGAACCATTCCGCTCGTTTTTCAGGCATTCAACTGGAGCGCGGGGGTCTATGTCGGCGCGACCATGGGCTCCGAAACCACCGCTGCCGCTACCGGCGCAGTGGGTAAAGTGCGGCGCGATCCCATGGCCATGCTGCCCTTCTGCGGCTATCACATGGGTGATTACTTCCGGCACTGGCTCAAAATGCAGCGCGGCCTGAGCGCGACGCCGAAAATCTTCCACGTGAACTGGTTCCGCAAAGATGAAGACGGCAATTTCCTCTGGCCGGGCTTCAGCCAGAACATGCGCGTGCTCAAGTGGATCGTGGATCGCGTGCACAGCCGCGCGGCGGGTAAAGAAACGCCCATCGGCTGGGTGCCGCGCTACGAGGACATCTGCTGGGATGGGCTGACTTATTCACGCGAGCAGTTTGAAGCAGTCGAAGAGTTCAGCCGCACGGCCTGGCGCAGTGAGGTGATCGGCCACGAGGAGCTCTTTATCGAGCTGCACGATCATCTGCCGCCCGAAATGGTCTACGAGCGCGAACTGCTGATCTGCCGCTTGTGAGGCGAGCCGCCGCTACTTAAGACTCGACGTCTCGCCGGCTCCCGCGTTGACCCCTGCCATTTCGCGACGGCGCAGCACCGGGCTGCGAGCAAGCAAAACCTGCGCCAGCATACGGCCAATCACGTCATTGCCGAGAGCATTGAAGTGGCCGGTATTGAAACCTGTATTGAAAAAACCGTGCAGTGCGACCTGGTGCGCGGCGGCGTAGTCAGCGAGTTGCGGAGAAAGAAGCGCGACCTCGATGCCGCGCCGGCTCGCCATATCGGCCAGGCGCTGATCCGTCAACAAAAGCGAGGGAAGCCCGAGCCGGCGCTCCTCGGTGCGGCGGCTCTCAGGATTGGGATTGTCGGTATACGGATCGGAAAGAATCGTCAGCCAGAACTCGGCGCCATGCTGTTTGCACGTCTCGTTCATCTTTTCGAGCAGCGCGTCCGCGATCTCCCAGGATTTTCGTAACTTCGGATTGTCGGGATTGTGCACCTGCTCGAGCAGCGAGAGCGAGTGCGGCTGTTTGGTGGCGGCCATCACGGGATGAAAATCCAGCCGCAGTTTGCGTATGTTTTCGGGCAGGCCGTTGCGCAGATCATCAATGGCCAGCAGGATCTGGCTCCGGTTCACAACCGAAGCCAAAGCATCTTTCAAGCGAAGCTTCGCCGCGGAAGGAGCGCGGAAGCTGCGCGTCAGGCGGTCCGGCACTGCTTCGCCGTTCTCGACGTCGTAAAACGGCGTGGTGCTGACCATGGGCGGAAAAAGCTCGCGGGTATTGCGCGTGAGCATGGCCGGCATGGCAGCAAACATCACAATGTCGGGCTGATACTTCCAGACCTGATCGCGTATCGTCAGGTAATCCTGCGCCTGGTTGTAACCGTCCACACCGAAATTGATCACCTCCGCCTGATACCCGGCAGGGCGGAGCGCGTCATTGAGATGCTTCTCGAGTACCGATTCGAAGGTCTTTTCGAGCGGCACCTGCTGCGCGGCTACTTCCGAAGATCCGATCACTGCGATACGAAGCGTGCGCGGCGGTTTCGCCAGGGAGCGCTCTCTGTCGCGCAAGCCGTCGCTGTTGATGCGAACGTAATTTTCGCCTTCAACCACCGCCCAGCCTTCCGCACGTGGACGCCAGGCGTAGCCGCGAGCTCCGTCCGAGGTGAAGAGCTGCGCTTCAAACTTCACACCCGCAAGCCGTAACGCGAGTTCGAGGATGCAGAACACGGCCGCCGCGACCAGAGCGGCAACAAGCAGATCACGAATCAGGCGCACAGGTAAATCCGCAAAGCTCTGGCCGGCTCGGCGCGTTTCATGACGTTTCGATTACGGACGGCGCGCAGTCCGCGAAAATTGCCGGCACACAATTTCCCGAGGACTCTTTGAGCGGTTAAACGCATGAAGTACTTCTATCCGGTGCAGCAGAAACAGAGAACGTTTCTGCGTACGTACGGCACTAGTATCCATACTCACATATCAACCGGCCCGGGGTCATCGCGGCCCCATCCGGTGCAGAGAGCGTGCGCTCAGCCTGTCTTCTGAAACAAAAACGTATTGGAAATCCAGTCGTGCCAGCCGAGGCAATCATCCGGCTCGACTTCGAGCAAGCGGCAATGCTGCTTCTCAGCCAGCGCAAAAATATGCTGCTGCGGCAACAGGTGCATTTCGAATCCCGGCGGAAGAGGCTCAGCCAGATACTGGCGTGCATCGAAGGTGTAGCGCGCCGAGTAGGTAGGCACCTGCAGCAATGCGACGCCACCCGGCTTCAGCCAGGCGAAGAACTGCTCCACCAGCAGCGCGATCACCGGCGGTGGATTGTGCTGCAGCACGATGCGGCAGAAGACCACATCCACAGGTTCTACGGCGGGCGGAGGCGCGAGCGATTCCACAACGATAAAACGAGCATTCGAGAGTCCGGCGCGTAGCACGTGGTCGCGGGCCAGCCCGATATGCGGTGCGGAGACATCGAGCGCCGTGACATGCGAAAACTGTTCCGCGAGCCAGCGTGTCACCCGCCCCGTGCCGCAGCCGTATTCAATGCAGCTATGCGCTTTCCCAAACGGACCGGCATGATTGCGGGCCAGCCAGCGGTTCAGAAATTCCACATCGGACCGGCCGGAATTCCAGTAAATCTGCGCGTTTTCCGCGAAGTTCTCGCCCCGAAATCGTTCCGCGCTCAGCACGGACCAGAACGGATCCGTTTCGCCGAGCCGGCTCCAGGTCTCTTTGATGCGCTCGAGCATCTGCTCGAGAATGCCGGGTTCCACTTGCCACTCAACGGAAATGGGCGGCCCCGGCTCAAGGCGAGACATGATGCCGGCGAAACGTTCAGCCAGAAATTTCTGCAGGAACTCCTCCGAACTGAGCAGTCCGCGGCACAAGGATTCAAAGCCCGGCGCGTGGCGCAGCCAGTTCGCCACAATTTCCTGATTCTCCGGTTCACGCCCGAGCAGTGCGCGGTACGCGACTACGACCTGATCCTCAGTGAGCATCCATTCGCGTCTCAGGCAGAGGCGGCGAGGGCCTGCTTACAATACTCGAAGCACTTCGCAACTTCCTGGACCGAGCTGTTCTTCCCCTCGTATTCGTATTCAATTTCGGCCGGCATCTTGTAGCGCTTCCCCTTGAGCAGTTGCAGCACTTGCTTGATCGGCGTGTCGCCTTCACCCCAGGGCACGTTCGGGCCCTCGTCTTTCTTACGGTCTTTGAGATGCAGGACCACGATGGATTCGTGATGCGCCTGAATATAATCGAGCGGATCGTAGCCGGCCGCGACAAAATGACCGATGTCGAGGTTAATGCGATATTGCTTCGACATTGCGAGCGCCTTGGCAAATGTCTCCGGAGTGGAGAACTGCTCGGGATCCTTCACGTCCGAATGGCCATGGAACGCCACGATCAGCTTGTGTTTGTCCGCGAAAGGAACCAGGCGCTTGGCCATCGAGAGCGTGGTGGAAGAGGTCATAATATCCACGCCGAGCGCTTTGGTCATCTCGAAGCCGCGATCGATCTCTTCGTCCGTAGCGCCCATACCGAGGCTGAGATTGTAGGCGTAAAGTCGGACGCCCGCATCGTCGAACTTCTTGCGAATGCCGTGAAAATAGGTAAGCGGAACGGTGAGCCGCCATTGCCGCAATTTGGTTTCGTGTTCTTCGAAGGCCGCCTTCATCTGCTCGCGGCTCATGCCATGGAAGGAAGCGAACTGCTTCTCCGGCGCTTCCGTATCGCCGCCTTCGATGTGCGGCGAGAAGAGCTCGCATTCCCCCAGGCCATCGGTCACCATGGCCTGAATCGCCTGGTCGAGCGGCAGATCGCGGAAGCTGTAGGATTGCACCCCAATCTGCACGCCGTCGATTCTCGAATCGATGGTCTTGCCGAGCGCGCGCGCAGCAGGAAGCGCAGCGGCGGCCAGTTTGCCGAAATCGCGTCTGGAAATTTGCATCTCGGGTAACAGCTTATCGAATCAGGAATCCCGGACGGATAGGAACGGGGCCGCACCTCGCCGCTATTTGCTCGCCGCGGCGGCTGGTCGCGAGTGGAACACCGAACTTGCAGGGAGTAATGCTCTCCAGATAGCCTGCGCTTTTGCTTTCTCCTCCAAAGGTACGCCGAGATGTCGGAGGCCTTCAAACGCTCCACTTCCTTCGAAACTTCCAGACAGACTCGGCATGTTCTTGATCAGCTCATCGTTTTCAAACACTGCGAGTCCGTGTACGTCGAAGTCATTTGAAAATGCTGAGTACACTACATAACTGAATTTCCCGTTTCGGATGCGAATAAATTCGTCCTCCTCACCGCTGTCGCCGCCCCCAGACTCCTCGAGTGTGACAAAACGGCGAAACTCGATCGGTCTCTGCGGAAGCGAAAGCTCAATCTTTCGATCGGATGTGCCGTAGCGATAGACAAGATAGCCGGACGTGTACGAAACGTCGGAAGATGTACAAATCGATGCCAATTTGTTGTTAAGAAATCCCGAAGTGAAATAGACTTCTTCCTGCTTCGTACACAAGCTGGGCTTTGATCGGGATGGCGCGGAAGAGCCTTGGAGAGATGAGACGGACAGAAGTACAGGAAACGCAAAAACAATCAGAATCGGCCGCATTGACCTCATTGGTTAGTTATCGATCTCATCCGGGTAAGCGCGTCATTCGCGATCTGGGTTCGCAGAAAGACACGCCCGTCGTTTACAGCCTTTTGAAACGCGTCAAAGTCATGGTTTCCACCGTTCACAGATCGGCGAGCCATTCTCAGGTCGTTTCTGCGAAGTGCCTCGCGAATGCGGCTTTCGTGCGCCTTCAAGAATTTGGCGAGCAACACCGCTGCGCCCCACGAATCATTGGCCAATGCGGGCTGCTCGACCAAAGGCCATCCAAGATCCTTCCCGAAACTCGCGTAATTCGATCGGCCCGTGAGTTGCACGAATCCGCGCCCCTTGAAAGTTGCTCCGTCAACGCCCCGCAGCACGTCGGCGCGAGTGAACGGCTGAACTTGCGGGCAGCAAGGCTTTCCAGATGCGCTGCTCCGTCGTTTCGTCCTCATATGGAATGCCCAAATCCAATAGGCCGTTGAGCGCCAAACTTGTATCAAACGTGCCCGGCACGCTTGGAATCGCCTTAACCAGCTTCTCGCCCTTAAATACCGCGAGACCGCTTAAGTGTAAATTTGCTCCAATTGCGTAATAAATCACGTAGCTAAAATCGCCATTGCGGAAGCGCACAAACTCCGCATCGTTAAGATTCGCATCATTCGTACGTTCAGCTACCGTTACAAACTGGCGAAATTCTGTGGGCCTCTTCGGGATAGAGAGCTCGATGGAATTGATTTTTTCGCCATACCGATACACGAAGTATCCTGACTTTTGGGATAAGTCGGTCGAAGCGCATACGGATGCGATCTTCTTATTGACCAGCAGCGTAGTGAAAAGGGTGTTTTCTTGCTCCGTACACAATTCAAGCTGGCCCTCGCCGGAGGACGCGCGACACAACTGAACGAGTAGAAGAGCGAGCGTGCCGAGATGGCGGGCAGGGCTAGGGATCACGTGCTTCTCATCTATCGATCGGTAGCGTTTGACGTGACTCGCGCGAGTGCATCATTCGCGATGCGACATCTCAAGAAAGATCGGCCGTCGTTCATCGCCTTACTAAATGCTTCAAGTCCATGCCTCCCCCCGTTCACCGCTCGGCGTGCGCCATCCAAATCGCCTCGCCGAAGTGCGTCGCGAATCTGGGTTTCATGCGCTTTCAAAAACCGCGCGAGCAAAACCGCCGCTACCCACGAATCGTTGGCAAGTTCGGGGCGCTTCACCAACGGCCATCCCAGATCTTTCCCGAATCGGGTGTAATTGGATCGGCCGGTGAGTTGGACGAATCCACGCCCGCGGTACACGGCACCGTCTGGTGCGCCAACATTTCCGAGACTATCGCGATTGTCGTACAAATCAAACAGGTGTGTTCCCTTTTGATGCCGTAGAGCACGCGGTGAAGAGTTCCAGAGCGATGGTCCCTCAGAAATAGGCCTCACCGTAAGCGTTTCGGCGCGAATCGTCGCCAGCGCCATAAGCACCATCTCGGTATCCGCAAGCCCGTTGTGCGCCAGCGCCTGCAGTATGTACGGCAAATACAGCGCAAGGCTGCCCGATTTAACTCCGGCCGGGAGCATCACCTTCGCCAATTGATACATCAGCGGCGAATAGTGCCGCGCCAGGTCTGCATTTCCTGCCGCCAGATGCACCAGAAAAACAAACAACGGGCTGCCGTTTGCCACGATCCGCTGCCCGAACGGACTCGCCATCCCCGACAAAAACTTGCCTTCGATAGCTCCTATCGCATGGTCCACCGCAGGATCCCAGCTGCCGGTCTCCATAAGGCGCGTGGCCGCCTGGTCCTCCAGATAGCCGTTGTCGATCACGATATTGACAATCTGCTGCACCAGCAGAACATCATCGGGGAAATTCGGCTGCTGCCAGCCTACTGACGAGGCGAGCATCGGGGGCTCATAGAGCCACTCGGAAGCATCGCCGGGCAGGCTACGGTATGGACTGAACAGACTGAACGCGGACAAGCGTGAGCCTCCTCCGTGAAGCGCTCGTCTCGGATTCTAGCATCGCTCAGACTTGTATAATTATCAGGCAAGTTCATCAGGAGGGCGCATTGGCAACCCAGGCTTTCGTCAATCAAGGGCTCGGCATGACCGGTCAGAATCTAAGCCCTGTGACCGTGACCATCGGCGATCTGAAAATCGACGCTTACTCCGCTCACGCCGGCATCGGGGCGCTTCCATCGGAATACGCCGGCATGCCGCAGATGGGCAGCGTTGAAGCCAACATCTCCTTCCAGATAGATCTCAACAACATTACCCAGACCGATTCCTTTACCGTCGTTAAAACTTTGTTCGATTTATGCAACCGGCCCGGGAAGGCAGATATCCGGCCCATCAAAATCGACTTCTGGAAGGATCAGAGTCGTCAGGACGTTCATCTCAGCATGAAGTTCGATGGCTGGATCAGTTCGTGGCACGTCTCGAGCGGATATGGACACAATCACGTGCTCGCTGTCTCGCTGCAGCCCAAGCTAGACCCGCAGCATTTCATCAAAGTCGATCTCAGCAACTAAAATTCGCTCGTAAACGAACCGCGGGAATCGATCAGCGCGCGCGCTCCACGAACAGCGACTTGATCTGCTTAATGGCCTCGCCGAGAGCAATGAACACGTCGAGCAATCCCAGCCCGCTCACTACTCCACGAAAATAAGGGCTCATCCATAGCGCGGCGAACCGTCTTGAATGTACCGGAATCCAGTTCATGCTCCAGGCCGGGTGCCAGGGAAACACAATCAGAAACAGCCCGATCTCAAAAGCAAGAACCATCAGGCAGATGCCGAGCAGACGCCGATGCCAGCGCATCGCTTTGGGCGGCTCAATTGGCGGCGGCGCTGCCACAGGCGTACTCATGCCAGCGCCCCTACCGCTGCCAGCTGCGCGCTTTCCTCGGAAAAGAGTTCGCCCTGCGCGGCGGCCCGCGTAAGATAACCGGTCCAATGCGTGCGAGTGCAGTTCGCGCGCACCGGTTCAAAACTGAAGCGATGCATCAGCGTCGGGCCATGCTCGCGCAGCGCGCGCTTGTGATCCGGCGTCGAATAGCCCTTGTTGGCCGCGAGATTGTATTGCGGGAAGATTTCGGCCCATTGCGCGATAATCGCGTCGCGGTGCTCTTTGGCAAGAATCGAAGCCGCCGCAATCGCACGGCAGCGCGCATCGCCATCGATCAGCGCCATCTGCACAATCGGCAGGTCGAGTTTCAGCGCATCGATGAGCAGATAATCGGGCTGAATGGGAAGAGCCTCGACGGCGCGCCGCATCGCCAGCCGTGACGCCTGGTAAATATTCAACTGATCGATCTCGTAAACATCCGCCGCCCCGACCGCGAAGGCAATCGAGCGCGCTCGAATGTGCCGTGCCAGCCGCGCGCGTTCCGCGGCCTCCACGATCTTGCTGTCTCGAACGTACTTGATTGGCTTATCCGGATCGAGAATGACAGCCGCAGCCACCACCGGGCCAAACAAACAGCCTCGGCCCACTTCGTCTACTCCGGCGATGCGAGTGAACCCGAGTTCCCGCGCGCGCCGCTCGAAGCTGGTGACGCAGCGGATGGAAGGAGATGTCTTCGGCTTGGCCCCCGCGCCCACAGTGAAACAGCTTGTCGAGAAACTTAGACGCGCTCCCGCAACCGTGCCGCTTTGCCCTTCAGCCCGCGCAAGTAATACAGCTTGGCGCGGCGCACGCGTCCCGTGCGCACCAGATCGATATGGTCGATCACCGGCGCATGTACCGGGAAGATGCGCTCCACGCCCTGGCCGAAGCTGACCTTGCGCACCGTAATGGTCTCGCCCATACCGGTGTTCTTGCGCGCAATCACGGTGCCTTCGAAAGCCTGCAAACGCTCCTTGTCGCCTTCCTTAATCTTCACGTGCACGCGGATCGTGTCGCCCGGACGAAACTCCGGATGCGCCTTGGCGCGCTGATGCTTGCTGATGAACTTCGAAACAAGTGCGTTCTGCATATTAGCTCTGAATATCGCCCACTAAGTCCGGCCGCAGCCGGAGCGTTTTCTCTCGCGCGGCAGCCCGGCGCCAGCGCTTGATCTCCTCATGATTTCCGCCCAGCAGCACCTCGGGCACTCGCCAGCCGCGAAACTCCGCCGGCCGTGTGTACTGCGGACAATCCAACACAAACTCATCCTCTCCGCTGAAACTCTCGTTCCGCGAAGAATCTTCATTGCCAAGCACGCCCGGTGTCAGACGGCTCACGACATCCACCACCATCGCCGCCGCCAGTTCACCGCCCGACAGCACGAAATCTCCGACCGAAAGCTCTTCATCCGCCAGATGCTCGGCCACGCGCTCATCCACGCCTTCGTACCGGCCGCAGATCAGCACGATCCGCTCGATCGCCGCATACTCGCGCGCGACGTTCTGATCGAAACGCCGGCCCTGCGCCGAGAGTAAAACCACTCGCGTACCCGGACCGCGCTCCGGTGCGATCGCCTCCACCGCCGCAAACAACGGCTCCGGCTTGAGCAGCATCCCTTCCCCGCCGCCAAACGGCCGGTCGTCTACAGTCCGATGACGATCGTATGTCCAGTTTCGCAGATCGTGAACCTGAATATTCACCAATCCGCGATTCCGCGCCCGCGCCACCACCCCATGCGCCAGCGGCGACGCGAAAAAATCCGGAAAGATCGTGACGATATCGAACTTCAAAGGTCCAGCAACCCTTCCGGCAAGTTCGCCCGGATCACCCGCTCGCCTAAATCCACCCGGCACTCGGACGCCACAAACGGAATCAGCCGCGTCTCTTCGCCCAACCGTACTTCCATCAGCGGCGCCGCCCCGCCATATTGCTGCCAGCCTTCGACAACGCCGATTTCCGCCTCGTCTCCGGCGTTCACCACCCGGCACCCGATCAGATCGGACCGGAAAAACTCACCCTCGCCGAGCCGCGCCCGGTCTTCGAAACGAACCCATAGGTCCGCGCCTCGGAATCGCTCGGCCGCCTCGATCGAATCGACCCCGGCCAGCTTCAACACCCAGTCCCCTTTGTGCGGCCAGGCTCTTTCCACCGCGACCGCGATATCCGTGCCGTCTTTCAATCGCGCCCTGGCATCGCGCAATCGCTCAAAGCGATCCGTCACGTCCGTCTGCGATCGCGCTACCAGTTCGCCGCGCAATCCACGCGGGCGCAGTATTTCGGCAACAACTACTCGCTCCGGCGGCGTCACCGCTCACTTATTCCCGGCGGCGTCACCGCCCACTCATTCCCGGCGGCGTCACCGCTCACCTATTCAAGGATCTCGAGTGAAAAGCGCCGGTTCAGCTTGGTCCCCACCGCCCCCAGCAGCGTCCGGATCGAGCGCGCCGTGCGACCCTGTTTCCCGATCACTTTGCCCAGATCGCTGCCCGCCACGCGCAATTCAAAAACCGTCGCGTGCTCGCCGGCCACTTCATTCACCGACACATCGTCCGGCGTATCGACCAATGCCTTGGCGATATCTTCCACCAGCGTCTTAACGCCGTTACTCTCACTCATGTTCTTTTCCCAAATCGCGCCGCCGGAAACGGCGACGGCGTCAGGCCGTAGCAGGTGCGTTTTCGGCCGGAGCGGTCTTCAGCAGCCGCGCCACCGTATCCGATGGCTGCGCGCCGTTCTTGATCCAATGCTCGATGCGCTCGCGATTGAGCTCCAGCTGCGCCGGCTTCGCGATCGGATTGTAATGCCCCACCACTTCCACCGACCGGCTGTTCCGCGCCCGTTCCTTTTCAATCACGACCACACGATAGGTCGGTTTCTTTTTCGCGCCAAACCGCGCCAGACGAATTGCTAACATCGTTTCTCTTTACTTTTCCTATTCTTACAAACTTTTTGCGGTCGCGCAGGGCGCTTTCGCCGCAGCCTCAGAACCCCGGCAGTCCCGGCAACCCGGGCAGCTTCATCTTGGACAACTTCTTGCCCAGCATCCCGGCCTGTCCCGTGAAGCTCTTCATCATTTTACGCGCCTGCGCATACTGTTTCAGCAAATTGTTCACGTCCTGCACCGACGTGCCGCTGCCCTTGGCGATCCGCCGCCGCCGCGAGCCGTTGATCAGCATATGGTTGCGGCGCTCTTTCGGCGTCATCGAATCAATAATCGCCACCACCCGCGAGACTTCCTTGTCATCGATCTTCGCGCCTTTGAGCTCTTTCAGCGGACCCATCTGCGGCATCATGTCGAGCAGCTTGCCCAGCGGCCCGAGTTTCTGCAGCTGCTTGATCTGATCGCGGAAATCTTCCAGACTGAAATCGTCGCCGAGCAGCTTCTCCTGCATCTTCTCGGCCGTCTCCTGATCGATCGTCTCCTGCACTTTGTCGATCAGCGAGAGCACATCGCCCATGCCCAGAATGCGCGACGCTACCCGGTCCGGAAAGAACAGCTCGAGCGCGTCGGTCTTCTCGCCCACGCCCACAAACTTCAGCGGCTGCCCTGTAATGGAGCGAATCGAGAGCGCCGCGCCGCCCCGCGCATCGCCGTCCATCTTGGTCAGGATCACGCCCGTGATCCCGAGCCGCTTATGAAACTCGTCGGCCGACCGCACCGCGTCCTGCCCCGTCATGGCATCCGCCACAAACAGAATCTCGGTCGGATTCAGCGCTTCTTTCAGCTCATGCAGCTCCGTCATCAGCTGCTCATCAATATGCTGCCGCCCGGCCGTGTCCACCAGCAACACGTCGCGTCCCGACTGCATCGCTTCCCGCCGCGCCGACCGCGCCAGTTCCAGCGGCTTGGTCTCTTCCGGCGTGCCTTCGTAAATCGGCGTCGCGACGTTCTTCGCCAGAATGCTCAGCTGATGCCGCGCCGCCGGGCGATACACGTCCACGCTGACCAGTTGCGGACGGTTCCCTTCCTTTGTTAAGAACCGCGCCAGCTTGGCCGTCGACGTCGTCTTACCCGAACCCTGCAGCCCAACGATCAGCACCACCGTCGGCGGCTCATTCGCAAACCGCAGCCGCGAAGGATGCGTCCCGAGCATCTTCACCAGCTCGTCCCGCACGATCTTGACGACCTGCTGACCCGGCGAAAGCGCCGTCAGCACCTCTTCGCCCAATGCTTTCACTTTTACGTCTTCAATGAACTGCTTGACGACTTTAAAGTGAACATCAGCCTCCAGCAGCGCCACCCGGATCTCGCGCAGAGCTTCTTCCATATTGGCGGCCGTGAGCTTGCCTTCGCCGCGCAGATTTTTGAAGACGCGCTGGAGCTTATCGGAGAGACTATCGAACATGATTCGGGGACTGCCGCAGGAATTGCAGCAGCTACCATCATAGCAGCGCCGAACACCAAAACCGACCCGCGACCGGAGGGAGCGGTCACCAATAACCTATTTCACCTTCGCCTGTTACGGCTCTCACTTACACGGTCACGAGTCCGGCTCCGTCGATCGACACCACAATTTGCCTGCCAGCCCGACCCTCGAACCCGACGCGAAGCCAGTATCCGCCGAGCGGAAACAAATGGACCAACCCCCGTATGTGATGGATCACAGGCGACGGCAGCTCGTTCTCGCCGCCATCGAGGAGCGCTGCCTCGAGCGCGATTGGAATCTGCTGGCCGCCCACGTGCGAACCACGCACGTGCATATTGTCGTGACAGCGGACATCCGCCCCGAGAGAATCATGAACGATCTCAAATCCTATTCGAGCCGCCTGCTGAACCACAACCGCCTCGACCACCCGGACCGAAAGCGCTGGACCAGGCATGGCAGCACCCGCTGGCTGTGGAAAGATGAGGACATTTCCGCTGCCATTCGTTACGTAGTGCACGAGCAGGGCGATCCCATGGCAGTATTCGAAGCGGAAAAATGATCATCAACCCGCGACCCAATATAACCGACCCGCGACATCAAAACCGAGCCGCGACCAAAGGGAGCGGTTAAACCCACGTATTAGCCGTTCACAAACCCAAAAAATTTCCTTCCCACTCCCAACCCTCCTATACCCAGCATCTTACAGCCTCTGTATTTCCGCTCACAGTTCGTTTTCCGCCCTCGACATGCTATCTCCGTGGCATGTCGACTCCCGCCCAAATCGCCGCGAACCGCGCGAATTCCCAGCTCTCCACCGGTCCCAAAACCCCCGAGGGCAAAGCCAAAATCTCCCACAACGCTGTCAAAAATGCGTTAACCGGCGCCACCGTCCTGCTACCGGCCGATGACGCCGCTCTCTACGAACAGCACTGCGCCAATACCTTCACCATCTGGGCTCCCGAAAACCACCGCGAGAAGCTCCTGGTCCAATCCATCGCCGATACCGAATGGAGATTACAACGCATCCCCATGCTCGTCGCCGGCGTCTACGCACTCGCCCGCCTCACCCACGCCAACCTCTTCGCTGACGAACCCGAATCGATCCGCCACGTTCTCCTCGAAACCTACATCACCCAAACCTACGCCCGCGACCTGCGCAACCTGAGCCTGCAGGAATCCCGCCTCACCCGCTACCGCGATAAATCCATCGCCGAGCTCAAGGAAATCCAGGCCGAACGCGAGCAGCGCCGCAAAGCCCACGAAAATCGTCTCCACGAAGCCGCCCGCATCTACAACTGCTACGTCGAGCAGAACCGCGACCAAACCTACGACCCCGTCAAACTTGGCTTTGAATTTTCAATCGAAGAAATTAAGCAAAAAGCCGACAAACTCCCGAAAAGCATCCTCCAGCAAAACATCGAAAAACACCGCCGCGAACAAAACGCCGCCTGAAAACGACCGGCGCACCAATCAACACCCGAAACCGAGCCGCGACCAGAGGGAGCGGTGTGCCCACTCCGCTCATTTCCCGCTCGTCACTGGCAAGCGAAGATGAAATTTCATGCGCAGAGTTATCGTTCTCGTCCCAATGCTGGCCGCCCTCCTCGCCGCCGCCGATACCAACTGGCAAGCCGCCGGACAAGCCTGGTGGCAGCAAGTCCAATACCTCGCCAGCGACGAACTCGAGGGCCGCAACGTTGGCTCCGCCGGCTACGAGAAAGCCGCCGCCTATGTCGCCCGGCAATTTGAGCAGGCTGGCCTCAAACCCGCCGGCAACCAAAACTATTTCCAAAACGTAGCCTTCATCGAAACCTCGATCGATCCGGCCCATTCGCACCTGGCACTCGCCTGCGGCTCCGACCAGCGCGCCATCGATGTCCCCGGCGAGGCGGAGCTCGGGTATTCGCAGAATTCAGCACCGCATCTCAAAGCGCCGGTGGTGTTTGCCGGCTACGGCCTGGTCATTCCCGAGGCCCACTACGACGATCTCGCCGGGCTCCCTGTCAAAGGCGCAGTCGTTGCCTACCTCACGGGCGGTCCGCAAAGCATCGACGGCAATCTGCGCTCGCACTACTCCTCGACCGAAGAGCGCTGGAAGGCATTACGCGCGCGCGGCGCAGTCGGCACCATCGCCATCCCCGATCCGAAGACCATGGAAATTCCCTGGAGCCGCGGCATTCTCAGCTGGGGCATGCCGCGCATGAGCCTCGCCGATCCCGCGCTTCAGACCAATGCCGGTCAGCTTTTCAGCGCCGCCTGGGATCCCGCGAAAGCCGGCGACCTGCTTACCGGGTCCGGGCATACATTCGCCGAGATCGTAGACGCCGCGCACGCCAACCAACCTCTGCCGCACTTCCCGCTCGCGTGCAGTGTGAACGCGGACGTCGCAATCAGCATCCGCACCGTCGATTCGAAGAACGTAGCCGGCGTGCTGCCGGGCACCGATCCGCAGCTCGCGCACGAATATGTCGTGATCTCGGCCCATCTCGATCATCTCGGGGTCGGCAAGCCGGTGAATGGTGACGCCATCTACAACGGCGCCATGGACGACGCCTCGGGTATCGCCTCGCTCATCGAAATCGCAGAGTCGATTCACACGCAGCACCTTCAAACCAGGCGCTCGCTCCTGTTCCTGGCCGTAACCGGCGAAGAGAAAGGCGACCTCGGTTCCGCCTGGTTCGCCGCGCATCCAACCGTTCACGGCCGCCTCGTGGCCGATCTCAATATGGATATGTTTCTGCCGCTCTTCCCGCTCCACTGGCTCGAAGTGCAGGGTCTGAATGAATCCACCTTGGGCGACGATATTCGTGCCGTCGCCGAGTCCGCCGGCGTCAAAGTGCAGGCCGACAAGGAACCGAACCGCAACCGCTTCATCCGCAGCGATCAGTACAGCTTCGTCCGGAAAGGTGTTCCCGCGCTCGCGTTCAAATTCGGCTATCTGCCCGGCGACCCGGAAGAGAAGATCTTCAAAGATTGGTACGCCACCCGCTATCACGGCGTTAAGGACGACGTCAGTCAGCCGGTCGACTTAGCAGCCGCCGCGCAGTTCAATCACATACTCGAACAACTCACCCTGCGCGTCTCCAATGCCGATGCCGCGCCGCAATGGAAACCGCAGAGCTTCTTTCGCCGCTTCGAGAAAACCGAGTAGCCCATGTACTCGTTGCATCTGAACTGCGCGCCCGAGCAGGTCGACGATGTGAGTGCGGAGCTATGGGCGGCGAACACCTGCGGAATCCGCGAAGTCGATCTGCCGGACGGCCGCGTGGACCTGATCGCCGCCTTCGAGCGGAACGATCTGCGCTCTGAGCTGATGCAAACCTTCGCTGCATTTGCCCCACAATGGACCGCCGAAGCCGATACCGATTGGGTGCTCGCGACCCGCAACGCCTGGCCCGGCCGAAGCGTGGGTGCGCGCTTCTTCCTCGCGCCGCCCTGGTGCGAAGAGGCAACGCCTGCGGGCCGCATGCGGCTCGTGCACAATCCGGGCCTCGCCTGCGGCACCGGCGAGCATCCCTGCACCCGCCTTGCTCTCGAAGCGCTCGAACGTTTCGTCACACCCTCCACTACCGTTGCCGATATCGGCACCGGCTCCGGCATTCTCGCCATCGCGGCGCTGCAGCTCGGCGCGCGTACAGTCGCCGCTGTCGATCTCGATGAAGCTGCGCTCCATCCGGCCCGCGAGAACTGCGCCTTAAACGAGCTCCATTGCGGGCTCGCCGTGGGGTTCGCCGTGGGATCCGCCAGTTGTCTGCGCGATCAATCCGCCGATCTCGTTGTGGCCAACATCAGCCCGAGCATCCTGCTCTCGCTCGCGGACGATCTGCTGCGCATCGCTCGTCCGGCAGCCCGGCTCATTCTCACCGGATTTCAGGAAGTCGAACTCGAAGTCGTCGCCAAGGTATTTCCGGCTGAACTCATCCTGCAGGAGGACGCATGGGTCTGTCTCATTTCGCGCGCTTCTTCGTAGCCTTCCGAGCGGCCTTCGGCTTTTCGCCATTCAGCCGCTCGAGCGCATCTTCCAGCCGTTGTCCACCCTGCAGCACCGGCGCGAAAATATCGCCCAGTTTCTCGAAGCGCTCCGGGCTGTTTTCCATCCGAAAATCGTGCGGCTCGAGTCCGCGCTTCACCTCTTTCCATTCAAGAGGTGTCGCAACGGGGGCGCCATCGTAAGCCCGCACCACATACGGTGCCGCGATCGTTTTCCCGGTGCCGATCTGCAGATAGTCAAAGTAGACCCGGCCTTTCTTGCGCTTCTCCACGCTCCTCGGCGTCGTGAACATATCCGGCGCGCGCTCGATCGCCAGATGCGAAAGCAGTTCCGCGAAGCTGCGCACCTGCTCGAACGTGTACACCGGCTCGAGCGGCACATAGATGTGCATGCCGTCTCCCCCAGTCGTCTTGGGGTAGCCGCGCAGCCCGACTTCGTTCAGCACTTCGCGCACCACCAGCATCGCGTCCACGATCTGATCGAACGAAGTCTCCACCGGATCGAGATCGAGCAGCATCCAGTCCGGATGTTCCAGGCTCTCGATACGGCTCATCCACGGGTTCTGATCGATGCAGCCGAGATTCACCAGATAGAGCAGGCTGGCCCGGTCCTGCGCCACCGGATAATGATTCAGCTTCTGCCCGCCGTGCTCAGAGATCGGCTCGCAGTGCATCCATTCCGGAAAATGCGTGCTGGCGTTTTTTTGGAAAAAATAGTCCGCGTGAATGCCGTTCGGATAACGCTTCATCGAAAGCGGCCGGTCATGCAGATGCGGCAGCAGAAACTCCGAGACGCGATCGTAAAACGCAAGCAGATCGCGCTTCTTCCAGCCATCTTTCGGAAAATAAACTTTATCGAGATTGCTGAATTTGAGCCGGTGGCCGTCGACCTCCACCGTCACCTCTTTCCCGCTCAGATTGAGCCGCTCACTTCCCTCCTCGGGCGCTTGCACTTGCGCTTCTTCCGCCGGTTCCGGCTCGGGTTCGCTCGCCGCTTCCTCCGGCTCTTCGCGCGTCACTTCGTCCGGCTTCTTATCCTCACGCAAGCCAACGAAAACTGGCGCGCGCAGCGAACCATCCTTGGTCCATTCGAGGAACTTGACCTGGCACACCACCTCCGGCCGCACCCACGTCACGCCTTTAATGCGCGGCTTCGGTTCGAGCGGGCACGTCTTCGTAATCAGCGGCTCCATGCGCTCGTAGATCGCCTTCATCAGCTTGTGGTCGAAGCCCGTTCCGACCTGCCCCGCGTGCCGCAGCTTCTTGCCTTCGTACACACCCAGCACCAGCGAACCGAAGTACTCGCGTTCGCCTTCGGTGAAGCCCGCGATCACAAACTCCTGCTCGTTCGAGACCTTCACCTTCTGCCAGTGCCGCGAGCGCGTGCCCTCATACGTACTGCGCCTATCCTTCGCCAGAATGCCTTCGAGACCCATTTCCCGCGCTGCTTCGAACATCTGCTCGCCGCCCGTCTCGAACGCTTCGGAAATTCGTATGTGCTCGTCCGGCACCACCAGCATGTTCAGCACTTTCCTGCGCTCTTCGAGCGGCGCGCCGCGCAGATCGTAGCCGTCGGCATAAAGAATGTCGAACAGAAACAGCGTCGCCGGAGTCGATTCGGCAAGCCCCGGTACAAGGCTCGCGTTGGCGTGGATACGCGGCTGAATATTCTGAAAACGCGCGCGGCCTTTTTCGTCCAACACGCAGATTTCGCCGTCGAGCCAGGCCGTCTTGGCATGCACGTGCGCCGGCAGATCGGCCAGTTCGGGATACTGCTGCTCGCAGCGATTACCGCGCCGCGAAGAAATGCGCAGCTTGTTGTCCTTGAGGAAACAGAGCGCGCGAATTCCGTCCCACTTGATCTCGTAGAGCCAGTTCGAACCCGCCGGCGGTTTGTCCACCAGGCTCGCCAGCATGGGAGTAATCTCGGCGGGAGCAGCGGCCTTCCGCGCACCTTTGATCTCCGCCAGATTCAGCGCGCCAATCTCTTCCGCAATTTCGTCCTGGGTGCGTTTCGTTGCCACGCTCCACGAGAATTCGTTGATGTCGTAGCCCGGCACCGCATGCTCATCTTTTTTCTTGATGAGCAGCCACTCGTTGCCCTTCCCGGCGCGCTTCATGTGCACAATCGCAAACGCGCCCTTAAGCTTCTTGCCGTGCAGTTCGAATTTGAAGTCGCCGCGCTCGAGCTGTTTTTCGGCCGGCAGGTCGTCGAGCACATCGTAGGTGCCCACGTCCCACAACATGACGCTGCCGCCGCCGTAGTTGCCCTTCGGAATATTGCCTTCAAACGTGCCGTAATCGAGCGGATGATCTTCCACTTTCATGGCCAGCGCCTTGCGCGCCGGATCCAGGCTCGGGCCCTTCGGCACCGCCCAGCTCACCAGCACGCCGCCCACTTCGAGTCGAAAGTCATAGTGCAGGCGCGTTGCGTCATGCCGCTGCACACAGAAGAAACCGCCCGGCTTCGCGCGCTTCTCTTTCTCCGAAACCGGCTTCGGCGGCGGCTCCGGCGTCATCTTGAAGTTGCGTTTGCGAGCGTATTCTTTGAGCCCCATCGCCTTGCCGACATTATGTCAATTCAAGCTTTGGCGCGGCCACTTTTGATTGCTACTCTGAAGACACCTTCCCCGCCGGTTCTCGCGCTGATGAATTTTGCCGAACAGCTCAAGAGTCAGGTCGACATCGTAGACGTGGTCGGCCAGTATGTTCGCCTGAAGCGGCAGGGCGCCGGACCGCGCTGGGTCGGCCTCTGTCCTTTTCATTCCGAAAAGACGCCCTCCTTTGGCGTTCACAGCGCGCACCAGTTTTATAAGTGTTTCGGCTGCGATGCCGCGGGCGACGTCTTCAAATTTGTGCAGCAGATCGAGAGCCTGACCTTCCCCGAGGCGCTGCGTTTCCTCGCCGAACGCTACAACATTCCGATTCCCGAGCGTCAGCGCGATGAAGATCCGGAATCGCGCCGCGTGGCCGCATTGCTCGAAATTCACGAAGCCGCAGCGAGTATCTTTCAGGAGAATCTGCGTGCGAATGCAGGAGCCGAAGCGCGGCGCTATCTCGAAAGCCGCGGCGTCACGCCCGATGCAGCGCGTGAATTCCGCTTGGGACTTTCCGATTCCGGCGGCCAGCAGCTCGTGCAACGGCTGAAGCATTTCGGCGAGAACTTGCTGCTCGATTCGGGACTCGTTGCAAAACGCCAGGACGCTCCTGGCCTCTACGATCGTTTTCGCGGCCGGCTGATGTTCCCGATCCACGACGCGTCCGGCAAAGTGATCGCCTTTGGCGGCCGCGCGCTGCGGCCCGATGACAAGGTCAAGTACCTCAATTCGCCCGAGACGCGGCTCTATACAAAATCGGCGGTTCTCTACAACCTTCATCGCGCCAAAATCGCTGCGCGTAAGAACGATCGCATGATTCTGGTGGAAGGCTACATGGACGCGATCGCGATCTACTCCGCTGGGGTGCAGGAAGTCGCCGCGATCTGCGGCACCGCGCTCGGCGGCAGCCAGATCCGCGCCATCAAGCGCGAGATTTCCTATCAGTCCGGCAAAGGCAATGTCATTCTGAACCTCGATTCCGACGCTGCCGGAGCAAAATCGACCGAAAAATACATTGCCACTTTGCTGAGCCACGGCCTGCGCGTGCGCGTGCTCGATATTCCCGGCGGGCTCGACCCGGACGAATACATTCAGGCGAACGGAGTGGCCGCCTATTCGAAACTTCTCGACGAAACGCAATCGTACTTCCACTGGCTGGTGGCGAGTGCCCGTAAGAAATTCGATACGCGCACCGCCGAAGGGCGTATCGATGCGATGAAATTCGTGCTGCCTGCCGTGGAACAGGTGCAGGATCGCATCGAGCGCGCCGCGATCGCGACCGAAATTGCCGATCAGCTCGGGGTGGAGCGGGAACTCATCCATCGCGCTCTGAAGCCGGGCGCCGCCGCCATCCCGGCGAAGGCTCCCGATCCGGCTTCAGCCGCCCCGCCCAATGAAAAGCTGCTGATCGCGTGCGTGCTGGCAAGCCGCGATGCACGCGCCGTGATTCGCCACTACTTTGCGGAGTCAAACTTGCTTCAAACGCTCGAGCTGAAGACCATCGTGCAGGCCATCCTCGAACACGCGGAAGAACAGAGACTGCCCATCAGTGAAATTTCAGAAGCGCTCGACCCGCATTCACGCAAGATTCTCGAAGCGATTACCTTTTCCGAATCGGGCGTCAGCGAGGATCGCGCCGCCGAGCAGGCCCTCGACTGTTTGAAACTGCTCGAAGCCAAATCCCGGCAATCACAGCGCGAGGCATTAAAGAAACAGATTCGCCGTTTCGAACTGGAAGGCAATCTGGCCGAGGCGATGCGCCTCATCAGCGAACTGGATGGGCTCGCGCCGGGCTCCGCCAACCTTTGAATCGTTGTAATATGAGGAGTCAAGGAATATCGCCGGGGCGCCTTGAACAACGGGCCGGATCTTCTCTAGCAGCGAATTTCGGGCCGGCTATCGCAGATTCACACGAGCAGTGATGCAGGACAGGAACGACAAAGGCTTCGTGCTGTACGACGATCTGAGTGGATCGGTGCCCGAAGACCTGACCGCCGGCAACGATCTGAACGATCTCTTCGCCGATCTCGATCCCGGCGTCGAGCTGCTCGACGAGTCCAAGGATTTCGAGAAGCGCGAAGAGGATCTGGAAAGCCTTTCCGATCTCGATCTCACCCCCGGAGCGCTCGATAAGAGCAACGATTCGGTGCGTGTTTATCTGCGCGAGATGGGCATGGTTCCGCTGCTCACGCGAGAGGGCGAGATCGAGCTGGCCAAGCGCATCGAGCACGGCGAGAATTCGGTGCTGCGCGCGCTTTCCCGGTCGCGTCTGATCATTCAGACTATTCTCGACACCAGGAATGCGGTTGAGCGCGGGACGCTGCCCGTCGGCGAGGTATTACAAATCCCCGACGTCTCTGCGGAAGCTGCCGAGGAGGGAGCTCTCGAACACCTCGAACAGCAGTTCATCGAAAGCGTCTGCGAGATCGAGAAACTGCACCGCAAAGCACAGCAGACCGAAGCCAAACTGATCAGCACCTCGCGCAATCTGAAAGCCAGGCAGCATCGCAAGCTGCGCTTCGAGTATGCGCGCCTCGTGATTCGTATTTCGCGGCATATACGCGCGCTGCCCTTCACGGTTCGTTATCGCCGCTCGCTCAGCGCGACGCTCAAGCAGGTGGTGGATAAAATCAAGCCTCTCGAGCAGGAGATCGCGCGCGTTCAGCGCAAGCTCGAGCAGTTACCCGCAGGCGAATCGAGTTCGGCTCCTGCGCTGCGTAAAGAACTCAAAGGCTTGTCGGCGCAACTGCAGGCCATCGAAGACCGCTCGGGCAGTGCCGCCAGCGAGCTGCGCCGCACGCTGCAGATTGTCGATCGCGGCGAAGCAGAAGCGGACGTGGCCAAGAAGCGGCTGATTGAAGCCAATCTGCGGCTGGTCGTTTCAGTCGCCAAGCGCTATACCAATCGCGGCATGCAGTTTCTCGATCTCATCCAGGAAGGAAACATCGGGCTGATGCGCGCGGTCGACAAATTCGATTACAAGCGCGGCTACAAGTTTTCAACCTACGCGACCTGGTGGGTGCGGCAGGCCGTCACCCGCGCCATCGCCGATCAGGCGCGCACGATTCGCATTCCGGTGCACATGATCGAGACCATCAACAAGCTCGTTCGTCTGCAGCGCATCATGCTGCAGGAGCTGGGGCGCGAGGCGACCATCGAAGAGCTCGCCGTACGGATGGACCTTTCGCCCGGAAAAGTGCGGCGCGTGTTGCGCATCGCCCAGGAGCCGATCTCGCTGCAGACGCCGGTCGGCGAAGAGGAAGAATCCAATCTGGGCGATTTTCTGGTCGATAGCCGCATGGTTTCTCCTTCCGAAGCGGTCATTAATCTGAACCTGCGCGAGCAGACCGCGGAAGTTTTGAAGACGCTCAGCCCGCGCGAAGAGAAGATCGTCAAAATGCGCTTCGGCCTGCAGGACGGCAGCGAACACACACTCGAAGAAGTCGGCCAGAACTTCGCCGTCACCCGCGAACGCATCCGCCAGATCGAAGCCAAAGCACTGCGCAAACTTCGGCATCCGAGCCGCAGCCACCGCCTACGAAATTTTCTCGATAACGGCGCCCACGTTTAGCGCGTTCACGCAGACGTAAACGTATTGCGCTGCGCTATCTTGGTGTTTCGTTCATGGCCGAAGCAGAAATCGCGATTCCGACCGCGCTTCATCCGGTCACCCCGCCGCGAAAGGTTCCCAAGCCGAAAAATGCTTCCGAACGGAAAGCACGCCTCGACCGCATCTTCGCCGAACTCGACCGGCTTTTTCCAGGTGCGACCTGTGCTCTGCATCACGAGAATGCCTGGCAGCTGCTGGTGGCCACGATTCTTTCTGCGCAATGCACCGATGAACGCGTCAACAAAGTAACGCCCGGTCTGTTCCGCAAATATCCGACCATCACCGATTTCGCCAACGCGTCGCAGGATGAGCTGGCGAATGATATTCGATCAACCGGCTTCTTCAACAACAAAGCGCGCTCGGTGATTGGGGCCGCGCGCAAGATCCTGGCCGATTTCAAAGGCGAAGTGCCGCAGACGATGGAGGATCTGCTCACCGTTCCCGGTGCGGCTCGAAAGACGGCGAACGTCGTGCTCGGCACAACCTATGGTATTGCCTCCGGTGTTGTGGTCGACACCCATGTGCAACGCATCACGCGCCGGCTCGACCTCACAAGAAACGAAGATCCGGTCAAAATCGAAACCGACCTGATGAAGATCATCCCGCGCGATCGCTGGATCTTGTTTTCGCACCAGGTGATTCATTTCGGCCGTCAGATTTGCATTGCCCGCAAACCGCGCTGCGGCTCGTGCCCGCTCGATTCGCTCTGCTACGCGGCGGATAAGAGCCTCAGTTAGGAATTTCGCTCGTTGCCTCGTTACTATCTGGGAATCGACGGCGGTCAGTCGAGCACGACAGCACTCGTTGCAAACGAGTCGGGTGCGGTGATCGGTATTGGCCGGAGCGGTCCGTGCAATCACGTCACCGGCGCGGAAGCTCGGGAGAAGTTTCGGCGCGTCATCGGCGAATGCATTGACCAGGCGACCCGAACGCTGGAGCACGGCGCACCCGAATTTGCCGCAGCCTGTCTCGGCTTCAGTGGAGGCGCCGAAGATAAGCTCGGCTATGCGCGCGAGCTCATCCGGACACCGCGCCTGAAAGTCACCAACGACGCCGAAATCGCCCTCATCGGGGCGCATGCGGGACAACCCGGCATCATCATCATCGCGGGTACCGGCTCGATCGCTTTCGGCCGCAACGCCGAAGGACGAATGGCACGCGCGGGCGGCTGGGGTTACATCTACGGCGACGAAGGCGGCGCTTTCGATCTGGTGCGACAGGCTTTGCGCGCTTCGCTGCAGCTCGAAGAAGGCTGGGGAAGCGAAACGATTGTTCGTGAGAAGCTTCTCGCCGCAACCGGGCAGCCGAGTGCCAACGCGCTGTTGCATCATTTTTATACGCAGCCGCGGCACGAGATCGCGAAGCTCGCATCGCTCGTAACGGAATGCGCGAAGGCAGGCGACTCCATCGCAGCGGGTATTTTGCGCGAGGCGGCGCGGCAGCTTGCCTCGTACGTCGGAGGCGTTCATCGCAATCTCTTCGCCGCCGCGGCGGCTGTTCCCGTCGCCTATATCGGCGGCGTCTTCCAGAGCGCGCCGCTGCGCATTACCTTCGCCGAGTACATTCGCACGCAAATCGGGACCGAGCCGGTTCGCCCACGACTCAGCCCCGCAGCCGGTGCGTTGCTGGAAGCTCTGCGCCTCGACGGCAACTTCGCGCAGCTTACCGGCATCCCTGACACTAAGACATGAAACTCGCCTTCGCTCTTCTCGCCTCATTCGCACTCTGTGCCGTCGCTTTTGCAGCGGAACCCGACTGGCCGCGCGTCGAGCAGCACGCCACCGAACTGCTACAGCACTACGTCCAGATCGCGAGCGTCAATCCGCCCGCGAATACTGCACAGGCCGCGGAGTTTCTGGCGCACGAATTTGCGGCGTACGGCCTCGAGGCAAAGCTCTTCAAACCAGATGCCAGCGGAAAAACGAATCTGCTCCTGCGCCTCCCCGGCCGCGACCGCACCAAGCGTCCGCTGCTGCTGCTGAATCACATGGATGTCGTGCCGGCCGATCCATCGCGCTGGAAGCAGGATCCGTTTTCAGCCTTGATCGAGGGCAACACCATGTGGGGCCGCGGCACCCTCGATATGAAGAGCACGGCGATCATGCAGCTCACCGCGCTCACGTTGCTGAAACAGCTTGGGATCGTGCCGCCGCGCGACATTCTGTTCCTGGCCGATTGCGATGAAGAGACCGGCGGCGCTCTCGGCGCCGGCTGGATGATTGCCAATCACTGGAGCGAGCTCAATCCCGAGTATGTCCTCGACGAGGGCGCGCCCGGTTCCCGCGATCTTTACACTTCGGGGAAACTCGTCTTCGGCATCTCGGTCGCAGATAAGCAGGTGCTCTGGCTGCGAGTGCGCGCGCAAGGCACATCCGGCCACGGCTCGCAGCCCATTCCGGACAACGCCAACGACATTCTGCTGAGCGCGATCGAACGCGCCAAAGCGTTTCCGCCTTCCAACAAGCCGGATGCTCTGGTCGCCAACATGCGCGCACAACTCGGCGAATTCGCCTCGAACAAATTCATGAATGCCATTCAGCAGAACACGATGTCGCTTACCTCGCTGCGCAGCGGCGTTGGTAATCCGCCGAAATCCAATGTGATTCCCTCGATTGCCGAAGCAACACTCGATTGCCGTCTGCTGCCAGGCCAGAACGCGGAAGAGTTTCTCTCCGAAATCAAGGCGCGCATCAACGATCCGCGCGTAACGGTTGAAGAGCTATCGTCGAAACCCGATGACCCGCAGCCCAGCCGCACCGACACACCGCTCTATCGCGCCCTTGTGAGTGCCATTGAAAGAGAGCAGCCGGGCGCCACTGTACTGCCCGTAATTGTGCCGTACGGAACCGACGGTCAGAAGTTCCGCATGAAAGGCGTGGCTGCGTACGGGCTGATTCCCATGGCCGTCGACGCTGCTACGCTCGCCACCATGCACAGCGACAGCGAACACATCCCGCTCGATCAGTTCCGCAAAGGGCTTCACATCTACTTCGATATTTTGCGCTCGGAATCCTGAGTGGCGGGTGGCGCATTCTCACGCGGCGCCTGATCGTACTTCTCGATCCATTTCAGCTCTTCGCGAACTTTGATGTAGCCGTGCCATGGATTTTTTCCAAGCGAGTGCCCTTCGCCCGGAAAGATCAGAAACTCATGCGGGATCGCGAGCGCATCGAGTGCGCGCTCGAGCAGATAGCCTTCGGATGCGCTCACGCGTATGTCGTCGCCGCCCATCACTTCATGTACCGGCGTGCGCACGCGATCGAAGCGAAACAGTGCCGCTTCGCTCTGATAAGTAGCAGGCTTCTGCCAGGGTGTTCCGCCGAGATACCAGGCGTCATCAAAGGTAAGGTCGTCGTTGCCCCAGTTGGCCGCGTGCTCCACCGCTCCTGCGCCTGTCACTGCTGAGCGAAAGCGATCGGTCTGCGTGATCAGCCAGTTGGTCATGTAGCCGCCGTAGCTGTAACCGCCAATGGCAAGATGCGCGGGATCGGCCGTGCCGTCCTTTACCAGCGCATCCACGCCGGCGAGAATGTCGGCACCGGGCGCAGAGACGATATGCGGCGAAATGGCCAGCATAAAATCGTCGCCGTAGCCGCTCGAGCCGCGATAGTTTGGCTGAAATACAAGCCAGCCTTTGGCAGCGGCGAGAATCGCCCAGCTGTACCAGTCGGCGCCGAAGCGATTGCCGTCGGCATCCGCAGGACCGCCATGTATCAGCGTGAGCATGCGCAGCCCTTTCTGCTCAAACTTGCCCGGTGGATAGAGCAGCACGCCTTCGATTGCTTTCCCATCCGGCGCTTTCCAACGATACGGCTTCATCTGCGGCAGATCGCGTTCGGTAAACAGCGTGTTGAAATGCGTAATCTGGCGCGCCGATTCCGGATGTTGTGCGTCGTCAGCGTAAAACAGCTCGGCCGGCTCGCCCGCGCTCGAGTGTTGGAACAGCATGGCATCGGCCCGTCTCGCGGCATCGAGCGAGGCATACGTTCCGGGCTGCCTGCTGATCTGCGCTGGAGTATTTGAAAGGGAATAGAGCTGCGATTCGGCCCCCAACTGGCCGAGTCCAATGGCAGCGCCGCCGGGCAGGATCGCATAATCGCTCCAGGAACCTTTGAAGGCGCTGCCGAGACGCTCCACTTTGCCGCTTGCGGGATCAAGTGAATAGAGCCGGCCCTGCACGTCCCGGTACGGACCTTCGAGCGATCCGCTCGCGGCGAAGACACCGAAATAGAGGCGCTTGCCGTCGGCACTCCAGCGAATTTCGCGCTCGAGTGCTTCATTGTGAGTGAGCTGCTTCGGCTGCGTTTCGCTGTTCGCCTGCGCGCTCGCGAGATAGATTTCGTATTGCTGAGGATGTTCGAGCCGCCCCGAAATGGAGTTGGTCAAAAAAGCGATCGCGTCGCCATCCGGCGCGGGCGCAATCTCGTTGATCGAATAAAGACTGCGCGTGATGGTGCGCGCGTCTTTCGGCAGCGTTGCCGCCGGTTCTTTTTCTTCGTTGTGGGCGCTGGCGGCTTCGCTCTCCGGCTGCGGATTTTGCACTTTCATTTCGAGCAACAGATCGCCACGCTCATCCGCTCGCCAGCGCGAAACGTCCTTCCACTCGCGCTTCTTCTGCTCTTCGGCTTCTTTCGACAGCGGCTCCTGCGTGCTGAAGAAGATGGCCGAACTGTCGCGCGACCAGGCGAAGGCGTGCGCCTTCAGCGTTTCCCGGTACAGCGGAAAAGGCTCGCCGCCTGCTGCATCCACGATCCAGACGCGGGCGATCTCCTTGTCTTTGTCAGCCTTCGTTTGCGGCTCCTCTCCGGGCTCCTCGAGTGATCGATCCGAGAGAAACGCAATGCGTTTCCCATCCGGCGACCATTGCGGATCACTGTCATGCCCGGATTGCGCCAAAGCGACAAGCGTATCGCTGCTTTTGCGCCACAGCCAGAGATCGTCGCGGAAACGGTTGTTGGCCCAATCGGCGCGCGTTGTCTGAATCGCCGCCGCGCCCGCGTCCGGCGATAATCTTGCTGCGCGGATATCGACGTAGCGAAACAGATCGTCCAGCGTGAGCGGAGATTTCGCCTGTGCGAAGGCGGCGCGAACGATCAACAAACCGCAGAAGAGGAGCCGGCCTGGAGTGTGCATGCCACCTAGAATGTCAGATAAAAAGCGAGCAGCCCGAGCCGCCTACGCCAATCACGCGCATGCAGTGGCCTGACGCCGCCCAAAGCGCCTGGCGCACGCATCGCACGTTATGGTGAAGAGAGTGGCGAGTGAAACCCTGAAAGCCGAGCCCCTCGCGGGTCACGATGCGCGCTCGCCCGAGAAGACCGTATTCGCCATCCTGGGCGCCATCAGTTTCGGGCATCTGCTCAACGACATGTCGCAGTCGTTGATTCCGGCTATCTATCCGATTCTGAAAACGGGCTTCCACCTCGATTTCGGACAGATCGGACTGATCACATTTACGTATCAGCTGACGGCGTCTCTTCTGCAGCCCGTCGTCGGCTGGTATACCGATCGGCGACCCCATCCCTACTCACTCACGGCCGGAATGAGTTTCACGCTCGCGGGATTGATCGTACTTGCTTTGGCTCCGAGCTTCGAAATGCTGCTGGTCGGCTCGGCCATGGTCGGCATGGGTTCATCGGTCTTTCATCCGGAGTCATCGCGAGTCGCGCGGCTCGCATCAGGCGGCCAGCACGGCCTGGCTCAATCGGTGTTTCAGGTGGGTGGAAATGCGGGGACAGCTCTCGGACCGCTGCTCGCTGCCTTCATTGTCTTGCCGCGTGGCCAGCGCAGCATTTCGTGGTTCTCGCTGGCCGCCGCACTCGGCATGGCGATTCTCTTCTATGTCGGGAACTGGTACAAAGCCCATCCATTCCGCACGAGACCGCGCGGCGCTCTTCAGAAAGAACAGCTCCATCTGCCGCGCACAACGGTCATCTGGGCCATTACCATTCTGATTCTGCTGATCTTCTCGAAGTACTTTTATCTGGCGAGCATTTCGAGCTATTACACGTTTTACCTGATCAGCAAATTCCACGTGCCGGTGCAGAGCTCGCAGCTGTATCTCGCGCTGTTTCTTGGCGCTGCTGCGGTGGGTACGTTCGCGGGCGGCCCGTTAGGAGACCGGTTCGGAAGAAAGCTCGTCATCTGGTGCTCCATTCTCGGTGTGCTGCCGTTCACGCTGCTGCTGCCGTATGTGAATCTGTTCTGGACGGCCGTGCTGAGCATTATTATTGGTCTCGTTATCGCCTCTGCGTTTTCGGCGATTCTGGTTTATGCGCAGGACCTGGTCCCCGGCAACATCGGCATGATCTCCGGCGTGTTTTTCGGCTTTGCGTTTGGGATGGGCGGAATCGGCGCCGCCGTTCTAGGCAAGATCGCCGACGCGACGAACATCTACTTCGTCTACAAGATCTGCTCGTATCTGCCGGCTATCGGAATTCTGACCGCGTTTCTGCCGAATTTGCGCAGAGCCCGGCAGCATGCGCTGGCCGCCCACCAGGAAGCTTAAGCCACGAGAGATTCGGCGCCGGTTTTGATCCAGCGCTCGAGAACCGCTTTCAGAGCATCGCGATCTATGGGCTTGGCCAGATAATCATCCATCCCGGCAGCCAGGCATTTCTCGCGTTCCCCAAGCAGCGCATTCGCGGTAACGGCGACGATCGGAATCCGGCGCGAATCCGCCGTTTCGTTTTTCCGAATCGCAGCCGTTGCTTCAAAGCCGTCCATCACCGGCATCTGGCAATCCATCAGGATCAGATCCCATGACGGGTCCTGTTCGACCCGTTCCACCGCTTCCCTACCGTTGGCGGCTACTTCCATGGCGCAGCCGAGCCGTGTGAGCAGGGCGCGGATCACTTTCTGATTGATCGGATTGTCCTCGGCCACGAGAATGCGCCCACGATGCGCGACGGCCGCGGTTCGCGCACGCTCAACAATCGGAAGCGCGGGCGCCTCGGCTTCACCGACCTCGAGCACAACCCAGAACGTACTGCCCCGCCCCGGTTCGCTCTCCACACCGACACTGCCGTTCATCATTTCAGCCAAACGCTTGCAAATGGCCAGCCCAAGGCCCGTTCCGCCGAAGCGACGTGCAGTCGAACTCTCGGCCTGCGTGAAACTCTGGAAAAGCCGTTTCTGCACTTCCTCGGGAATACCGATGCCGGTGTCGGTGACTGCGAGCTTGACTCTGATTCGCCCTGGCGTGGGCCGCTCTTCTACTGTGAGCCGCACTGAAATTGAGCCGTGTTCGGTGAATTTGACGGCGTTCGACAGAAGATTGAGCGTGATCTGCCGGAGCCGAACCGTATCGCCAACCAGCCACGCCGGAAGGTTCGGATCGACAATCGCGTCGAGCGCGATACCTTTCTGCCGCGCCGGTTCGGCAACCACCTTCATCGCTTCTTTCAGGATGCTGCCGGTTTCGAAGCGCGTGCGTTCGAGCGTGAGCCGCCCTGCCTCGATCTTCGAAAAATCGAGAATGTCGTTGATGATAGTCAGCAGCGCGCCGCCCGAATCGCGTATGGTGCTGACGAACTCTTTTTGCTCTCGGGTAAGCGGCGTATCGAGCAGCAGACTGGTCATTCCGAGAACGCCGTTCATGGGCGTTCGAATCTCGTGGCTCATCATCGCCAGGAATTCGCTCTTGGCCATGTTGGCGCGGTCCGCTTCCGCTTTAAGGAGCTTCTGTTCCGCCAGCCGCTGATCGAGTTCCTCGGTGCGTTCGGATACCAGGCGTTCCAGCTGGGCACGACGCGCCGCGAGCACACGTTCGCGCGAGCGCCAGATCGCAAAACAGATCAGCACCAGCACGGAAACAACCGCTCCGGCAAAACTGCGCGTCCGCCACCACGGAGGAGTGATCGTAAAGCGGATCGAATTGACGGGCGAAACCAGGCCGGTATCGGCGTCCAGTGTGGCCGCTTCCAGACTGTAGGTGCCCGGCTGCAGGGCCGGATAGCGAATCTCGCGCTCTGCCGTCTCGATCCAATCTTTTTCCAGACCGCTCAACCGGTACCGAAATTTCAGGCTCTTCTCGTTGCGATAGCTCAGCGAAGCAAGCCGGATCACCAGCGGCGTTTCACGCCAGGGCAGCTCCGCCGTTCCCTTGGTTAGATCGCCTTTGCCGTATTTGGCGGAGATGAAAACCGGCGAGCGAGGCGCTTCTACCGCGCCGACCCGGGCCGGCAGCCGAAGATGCGAAATGCCTCCGCTCGTCCCGATCCAGATCGAACCGTCCTCGTCTTCCAGAAACGCGTTGTAGTCGGTGTCATTCCAGATAAGCCCGTTTTCGGTCGTATAACTGCGCCAGACGTGCCCATCGAACACCTGCACACCCTGATCGAGACCCACCCAGATCCAGCCGCGCCGGTCGACTCGCAGAAACAGCTCCATGTTCGAGCGAAGCGGAAGATGAGTAGCGGTAAACCGGTCGCCCAGCCGTTTCAGCCGGAACACGCCGGCATCGTCGCTGCCGATGAGAATATCGCCAGAACGATCGAAGACTATGTCGCTAGCATCTTTCCCCAGATAGACTTTCGAGAGATCGAACGTCCGCCACGCGGAATCTTTGAGCCGGTAAAGAGCATGCCGCGCTAAGAACCAGAGACTTCCGTCGGGAGCCTGTGTCACGTTCTGCAGATCGCTGATCTTGCCGGGAAATTGTGGGTAGGGAACGAGCACGCGATGCGCACCGGAGCCTTCGCTGCGGTACAAGACTGTGTCGGTGAGGATCCAGAGGCGATCATCGCGCTCGACGAATATCTGATCGACTCCGTTCGGAGCAAAGCGCTTCACTTCGTGCCGCCGCGGATCGATCCGGACCAGGCGCCTGTCGGCAATTTCCGCCCAGATGTAGCCGTCGCGCGTCGCACCCAGGAATTGACAGCGCCCGGAAGGCTGCCCCGGCAGCGGATAGTCGCGGAAAACGTGCTCGCCCGGTTTGAGCGTGGCGATTCCACCCCGATGGCCCGCCCAGATCGTCCCCGAAGAGTCGCGCGTTAACGCCCAGACCTCGTTGCTCGAAAGCCCTTCGCCTTTCGTGTAATGTTCCCAGGCGCCGTAGCCGAGCCACTTATGAAATCCGAATCCGGCGGTTCCGGTCCAGACGATGCCGTCGCGATCCACAAACAGCGAGGCAATCGAGCCCTCGCTGAGCCCGTTGGCCTGGGTCAAAACAATCCAATGCTGATCGGAATAAATTCCGAGCTTTGATCCAAACCCGACCAGCACCCGGCCCATGGGATCTTCGGCCATGGCGACATAGAAATCGCCGGCCGGCTGGTCCGGAGCATTCCTTTGGTCCCAGCGGTTGCTTCCCGGAGAGAGCACGGCAATATGCTGTCCACCGCGCGCCCAGATTTCGCCATTCCGCGTACGCAGTAAAGAGCGCCAGGAATCGGAGGGAATGCCGTCGCGCGCGCCCAGAATCGTGAGCACTCCCGAAGAAAGCCGGCAAATTCCCGTTCCGCAGCCAAACAGAATCGTGCGGTCATTGAGCGCCAGGACGCTTCGGTACTGGCCTTCCTGGAAATTCGCTGCCTGGGCAGATGTTAGAACGTTCTGCGACCGCCACGTTTTCCCGCCGTCGCTGGAAAAAAACCGAATGACACCGAGCTGGCTGGCAGTGTAGACGCTCCCATCGGGGCCGGACGAAATGCTGGAGTTGTAGCCGATCCGGAGAGAATTGCCGGCTACCTTTAGCTCACGGAAGCGTCCGTCACGTTCGCTGACCGCCAGTCCGCCGGTCGTGCCCACCCAAAGACGCCCCGCTCCATCCACGTGCACTGCCCGTACAAATGTGCCAGGCAGTCCCTCGGCTACGCCGAATTTCAGATACGCCGATCCATCGTAGCGGTACAGCCCGTTTTCCGTGCTCAGCCAGAGAAATCCGGCCCGATCCTGCGCAATTGCGTTGACATTGAGGTTCCCGAGCCCGTCAATATAATCGCGGAACGTGTAGCGTTGAGCAAAGCAGAGCGCCCCGAGCAAAGCGCCCAGAGACGCCGCGCGCGCCAGCCATCTCAACATCCGGAACATGCCTGTAAACTCATCGAGCAGAAACGGCCGAAACTTTAATCCGTTTGGCTTATAAATGCCTGAGTAACAGGAACGGGCTGCAATCGTCTCTTAGCGGGAGCGAACAGTTCCAAGGATCCCGCGTCTTTGAGCGCGGCCAGGATTTTGAGGAGGAAAACATGACGCTAGCAGACGCGCGCCGGGTAACCGCCGCTGCCGAGAAAAAGGCGCAGGAGATCGGTCAGCCAATGAACATTGCCGTGGTGGATGAGGGCGGAAACCTTGTCTCGCACGTGCGTATGGACAACGCCTGGATCGGCAGCATCGATATTTCGATCAACAAAGCATTTACTTCGCGCGCTTTCGACATTTCCACCAAGGATCTGGCGCAGCATTCGCAGTCGGGCGGTCAGTTCTTTGGCATTCATGTCTCGAATCATGGCCGCGTGATGATCTTCGCCGGCGGAATTCCGCTCAAGCTCAACGGCAAAGTGGTGGGAGCGATCGGCGTCAGCGGCGGATCGGGCGATCAGGACCACGCCGTTGCGGAAGCGGGCGCGGCGGCCTTCTAGCGCGAAACAGAACCGTTTCTATAAAGGAGAAATCTTATGGCAAGCAATCGCGGTGTTGCGTACCTCGGTCCCGGCAAGGTCGAGGTGCAGAGTATCGATTTTCCAAAGCTGGAGCATAACGGTAAGAAGCTACCCCACGCGGTCATTCTGAAGCTGGTCGCGACCAATATCTGCGGCAGCGACCAGCACATGGTGCGCGGCCGGACCACTGCGCCTTCCGGCATGATCCTGGGCCACGAGATCACCGGCGAAATCATCGAAAAAGGCGACGATGTTGAGTTTCTGGAGGTTGGTGACCTGGTTTCCGCGCCCTTCAACATCGCCTGCGGCCGCTGCCGCAACTGCAAGGAAGGCAAGACCGGCATTTGCCTGAATGTGAATCCGGCTCGGCCCGGCGGCGCCTACGGTTATGTCGATATGGGCGGCTGGGTCGGCGGCCAGGCCGATTACGTCATGGTTCCTTACGCCGATTTCAACCTGCTCAAATTTCCCGATAAGCAGAAGGCGATGGCCAAAATACGCGACCTCGCCCTGCTCTCGGACATCTTCCCGACCGGCTATCATGGCGCAGTCACGGCCGGCGTCGGACCGGGCACAACCGTGTATGTGGCGGGCGCCGGTCCGGTTGGTCTGGCGTGTGCCGAAGCGTGCCGGCTGCTGGGCGCGGCGGTTGTCATTGTGGGCGACATGATCCCCGAACGCCTGAAGCAGGCTCAGAGCTTCGGTTGCGAAACGGTCGATCTCAGCAAGGAGGGCCAGCTCGGGGACCGCATCGCGCAGATTCTTGGGGTGCCCGAGGTCGATTGCGGAGTCGATTGCGTCGGCTTTGAGGCGCGCGCACACGGCGAGAAGGGCGATGAAGCTCCGGCGACTGTGCTCAATTCACTGATGACGGTCACGCGAGCCGGCGGCCGCCTCGGCATTCCGGGCCTTTACGTGACGGACGATCCCGGGAGCAAGGACGAGAAGGCCAAGAGCGGCGTACTCGGGATTCGGATCGGCCTCGGCTGGGCCAAGTCGCACACCTTTGCCACCGGCCAGTGCCCGGTCATGCGCTACAACCGCCAGCTGATGATGGCGATTCTGCACGATCGTGCCCATCCCGCGAAGGCGACCAACGTCGACGTGATCCCGCTGGAAGAAGCGCCGAAAGGCTACAAGGATTTCGATAAGGGCGCGGCCAAGAAGTTCGTGCTCGATCCGCACGGGATTTTGCGCAAAGCGGCTTAGGAACCGAAACCCAAACAGATACGAGTCGAAATCGGGCTTTCCCGGAGTTACGGTGCCGGAGGTCTGCCAAGCAGGTTCTGACAACTCCGGGCGTCGATACCGTCGCCACTAACAGCCTGCAAGGAAACCGAAGCTCCCGTGACGTTGATTTTGTACAGGCACAAGAACGGAGCTTGAGCTTTGCCTTCCGGAACAAAGCCGAGCCCGCCTGCCTTTAAGATCGTGCCGAGTACTCCGGAGAAAGCAGTTACGGTTTCCGTGCCCTTCGTATCGTATTCCTGATTTACGCCGGTCAGCATCCAGCCGTTCTGGAGAGTCAGGCTGCCTTTGAATGTTCCAAAAATTCCGCTTTTCACTTTAACGGCGTACTTTTCATCCGATGGCAGATAGATGATCGTTGCGGTAACGGGAGGCGGTGAAGGATTCTGGTCCTTGGTCTCATCCAGGCCTTTTGTATCGGCACCAGCACCGCTGGGCTTACCGGTCGTATTTGGCTTGCCGCCGGAATCGGGCGGGCTCGGTGCGCCCGGCACGCTCAATTTGGCATTTGTGATTACCAGATACGGCGCGGGAATCGCGTACTGGAATCCCACGTCTTTGTTTCCCAGCTCTGGCTGGCTGAAGCCCTTTCCGTCGGACAATGGCTGTGCATGCGTGGTGACGGCGACGACCTTGAAGTGATTTGCACAGCTGCAGGTCAGTGTGAGCAGTAAACCAGAGATGAACGCGAACATTGCAAGGCGCTTATCCATCCAGCCCTCCGATTGGCTTTGAAATAGGCTACACGAGTTTCACACTGCACGCAAAGTTCGGTAATGTTCCGCCGGACACTCCTCAAGGTTTGGTAGTGTCCTGCGGTGCACCTCAGGACACTACCAAAGGTTTGCGCCACTTGCAATCCTACCCGCAATGTGTAATTATTCATAGTAGTGAATAAAAATACAGCGACGGAGGCTTGACCCATGGCAGCTCATCTCTATCCCGCGACCCATGCCCGCCCGGCCGGGCTCTCCACCGACCTCGACTTCTCCACCGAGCAGCTCTCGGGAGTGCTCGAACTCGCCGGTCAGGTGAAGCAGTCGCGCCAGCGCTACGCCTCCGCGCTCAAGGGCAGCTACATCGCGCTGCTGTTTGAAAAACCGTCGCTGCGCACCCGCATGACGTTCGAGCTCGCTATCAAGCAGCTGGGCGGCGATTGCGTCACCCAGATCGGTCCCATTGCCGATCGCGAACCGTTAAAAGATGTCGCCCGCAACCTGGCCCGCTGGGTCGATGCCATCGTCGCCCGCACCTTCACGCAGGAGACGATTGAGGAACTGGGCCGCTGGTCGGGCCTGCCGGTCGTCAACGCCCTCAGCGACCTCTATCATCCCTGTCAGGCGCTGGCTGACATGCTCACCCTGAAAGAACACTTCGACAAACTGCGCGGCCTCAAACTGACATACGTCGGCGATGGCAACAACGTCGCGCACTCGCTGCTGCTCTGCTCTGCCCGGCTCGGGATTCACTGCTCGATTGCAACGCCCCCCGGCTACGAACCCAATGCGCAGATCACCGCCCGCGCGCAAGAACTGGCAAAGATCAGCGGCGCCCAGATTCAGATCGGCAACGATCTCGATGCAGCGCTCAAAGGCGCGCACGCCGTCTACACCGATGTCTGGACCAGCATGGGCCAGGAATCCGAAGCCGCCGAGCGCCACAAGCTCTTCACTCCGTTTCAGGTCACCATGGACCTGCTCGCCAAAGCCCGGCCCGATGCGTTGTTCATGCACTGTCTGCCCGCCAAGCGCGGCCTCGAAGTGACCGATGAAGTGATGGAATCGCCGCAGTGCGTGGCCTTCGATCAGGCCGAGAACCGCCTGCATGCCCAAAAGGCCGTGCTGCTGACTCTCTTGCAGTAACGCGCACAAAAGGCGAAAATAGGAGAATGAAGGCTTTAGAGGGCTTCAAGCTGCTGGTGGACCTCGTGGACGTGATGCGGCTTCTCATCGAGGTCGGGAAAAACCGTCATAAGATCTGGAATCACTGTCGAAACACCGTTGTTAACTCCGCAAGCTCGTTTGCAGGTTTTTGCCTTCATGTTCACAGCTGGTGGATCAAGCATCCAACTCTAAGCCCGCGGGCAGTGGGACAGCTCGACCGAGCCTTTGGCTTATGTTTCGCCTTGGCAGGAATCCTTTCGCTTGCATCATCACTTGGCCTGCTCACTCTTGCATCGCTTACTGGTTATCCCGCCGCGTTGTGGCGTTTCGTTGAACTTGGTTTTGCGCAATCGGGCGTGCTTATTGTTACCGGATGGTGGACGTTTTCGGAGAGCCACAAATTTCGGGTTCTGATCTGGAAGCCCTATTAATCGAAGATCCGTTAGACCGTTGCTAGCTTGCGCTCATTGCGCTCAACTGCTCTTACAACTATGAACAAGACAAAAGCAAAAAAGGTGGCGCTCGCCTACTCGGGCGGCCTCGATACATCGATCATCATTCCCTGGCTCAAAGAAAACTACGGCTGCGACGTCGTGGCCGTGTGCGGCGATATCGGCCAGGGCGGCGAAGAGCTCGAAGGCCTGCGCGAGAAGGCTTTGAAAACCGGCGCCTCCGAGTGCTACGTCGAGGACATGCGCGAAGAGTTTGTCAGCGACTATCTCTGGAAACTCGTCCGCTCGGGCGCAATCTACGAACACAAGTATCTGCTCGGCACCTCCATCGCGCGCCCGCTGCTCGCCAAGCGTCAGGCCGAAGTCGCGCTGCGCACCGGCTGCGATGCGCTCGCCCACGGCTGCACCGGCAAAGGCAACGATCAGGTCCGCTTCGAACTCACCTATAAGGCCATTGCGCCGCAGCTTCCAGTAATCGCTCCCTGGCGCGAATGGGACATCATCTCGCGCGAAGATGCCATCGAATACGCGAAAAAGCACAACGTGCCGATCGCGCAATCCACCACCAAAATCTACAGCCGCGATCGCAACATCTGGCATATCTCGCACGAAGGCGGTGAGCTCGAAGATCCGGCCAACGCCGCCCCCGAGCACATCTGGATGCTCAGCAAGAGCCCTGCGGACGCACCTTCGAAGCCTGCCGAGGTCACCATCGGCTTTGAACACGGCGTGCCCGTGTCGCTCAATGGCCAGCATCAACTGAGCGCCGTCGCGCTGCTCGAAAAGCTGAATGAGATCGGCGGCGAGCACGGCATCGGGCGCATCGACCTAGTTGAAAACCGCTTCGTCGGCATGAAGTCGCGCGGCTGCTACGAAACTCCCGGCGGCGCGATCCTCATGGCCGCTGCGCGCGAGCTCGAAGCGCTCACCCTCGATCGCGCCACCTCGCATTACAAGCAGAAGGCTGCGCTCGATTACGCCGAGATGGTCTACAACGGCCTCTGGTTCACGCCGCTGCGCGAAGGCCTCGACGCCTTCTTCGCGAAACTCGCCGAACCCGTCACCGGCGAAGTCACCATGCGCCTGTACAAAGGCAATCTCGAGCCGGTCAGCCGCAAGAGCCCGAACTCGCTCTACAATCTCGATATCGCGAGCTTCACCATGGGTGCGAGCTACGACCAAAAGGACGCGCTCGGCTTCATCAACCTGATCGGCCTGCCGATCAAGGTCCGCGCTAGCCTTCAGCAGCCCGCCGCCAGGCAGCACGCATGAAACTCTGGGGCGGCAGATTCGAAAGCGGGCCGTCGGAGCTCTTTGAGCGTTTCTCCGGATCGCTCGATTTCGACCGGCGGCTCGTCTTCGCCGATGTAAAAGGCTCCCAGGCGTTTGCGCGCGCGCTCGCTCGTGCCGGCATTCTCACGCCCGAAGAGCGCGACAAGCTCGTCGCTGCCTTCGCGCAGATCGGCGAAGAGGCCAAGCAGTCCGGCTATTTCCTCGGCGCGGATGACGAGGACGTGCACACCTTCGTCATTCGCCAGCTGCACGAAAAAGTCGGCGATCTCGCGAGTAAGATCCACACGGGCCGCAGCCGCAACGAGCAGGTCTCGCTTGATACGCGCCTCTATCTGCGTACCTCCTCCGACACGCTGCTCGAAGCAATCGCCGATTTGCTCGATGGCCTGCTCGCTCTCGCCAATAAATATCCGCAGGCCGTCATTCCCGGCTACACGCATCTGCGGCGCGCGCAGGCTGTGCTCTGGCCGCATTATCTGCTCGCCTATTTCGAGATGTTCGCGCGCGATTTCGAGCGCCTGCAGCAGGCCCGCGCGCGCATCAATGTGCTGCCGCTCGGCTCGGGCGCGCTGGCCGGAAGCGGCTTTGCTTTCGATCGTGAAGCGATTGCGGAAGATCTCGAATTCGCCGCCATCACCGCCAACAGCATGGATGTCTCCGCCGATCGCGACTTCGCGCTCGACTTTCTCTACGCCTGCAGCACCGTGATGCTCCACCTCAGCCGCCTGGCTGAAGACTGGATCCTCTACTCTTCGGAAGAATTCGACTGGCTTTCGCTCGGCGACAGCGTCACCAGCGGCTCCAGCCTCATGCCGCAGAAGAAGAACCCCGATTCACTCGAGTTGATTCGCGGGAAATGCGGCCGCGTCTTCGGCGCGCTCACCTCGCTCTTCGTGACGATGAAGGGTCTGCCCATGACCTACAACCGCGACATGCAGGAAGACAAAGAGCCGCTGTTTGAAGCCTTTGATCAGACGCTCGGCTCGCTGCAGATGGCGCGCGCCGTGGCCGATTCGGTCACGCTCAAACCCGCGATTCCACAGGCCGCTGCGGAAGCCGGCTGGCTGGTCGCAACGGATCTGGCCGAAGAGCTCGCACGCCGCGGCACGCCGTTCCATCGCGCGCATCAGATCGTCGGCAAACTCGTGCTCGAAAGCGTCAATTCCGGTAAAAAGCCGGGCGACTGGACGCCTGAATCGCTCGCACAATTCGCACCCGAGTTCTCGCCCGATATGGCTCGCCTGCTCGCGCCGCAGGAAGGCATGAAGACGCGCGAGCTACCGGGCGGAACCGGGCCCGCTGCGGTCGTCTCCGCTCTCGCGCATGCTGCGGAACGGCTGCGCCAAATGCGGCTGTCTCTGGAACAGGGATGAGGCAGCGTTTCGTCAGCTAGCCGAAGACTCAACGTGAACAAAAGCTTCCGCCAGGGCCAGATCCTCAAAATTATCCGCCAAAAGCCCATCTACACGCAGGACGAGCTGGCGCGCGAACTGGCCCAGGCTGGAATTCAAACCACGCAAGTCACTCTCTCGCGCGATATGCGCGAAATGGGACTGGTGAAAACCGCCGAAGGTTATCGCATGTTCTCGGCCGACGCCGGCACGCCCGATCTGGCCGGCGTCATCAATGAATATCTGCTCGATATCCACCTCGCGCAGAATCTCGTCGTCCTGCGAACGTCGCCCGGCAACGCCAGCACTATCGCAGTAGCGATCGACCGGCAAGACCTCGCCGAAGTCGTCGGAACCATCGCCGGCGACGATACCGTGCTCGTCATCGCGCCCGATAACGACACCGCGCTCCGCTTTCGCGAACAGCTGCTCGCCATGCTCTCGGCCTGAATCCGAAGCCGCGCCTGATACGCTCTTCTCGAATGCAATACATTCTTGCACTCGACCAGGGCACCACCAGCTCGCGCGCCGTGCTGGTCGGAGCGGACGGCAAAATCCACGCGCTTGCGCAGACGCCCTTCGAGCAGATTTATCCGCAGCCCGGCTGGGTCGAGCACAATGCTTCTGAAATCTGGTCTACCCAGTTCGGCGTCGCCATGGACGCGCTCGCGCAAGTCAACGCACGCGCCGAAGATATCGCCGCCATCGGCATCACGAATCAGCGCGAAACCACCGTGCTCTGGGATCGCAAGACCGGCGAACCCGTGGCGCACGCCATCGTCTGGCAGGATCGCCGCACCGCCGCTTTTTGCGACGAGCTCCGCCGCCAGGGCCACGAGAAACGGATCCAGCAGAAAACCGGCCTCGTCATCGACGCCTACTTCTCCGCCACCAAGCTGCGCTGGCTGCTCGACAATGTTCCGGGCGCGCGCGAGCGTGCGGATCGCGGCGAGCTCTGTTTCGGCACCATCGACAGCTGGCTCATCTTCAAGCTCACCAACGGCGCGCATCACGTCACCGATGCGACCAATGCCGCTCGCACCATGCTCTTCAACATCCACACGCTCGCCTGGGACGACGAGTTACTTGCGCTTCTCAATATTCCGCGCAGCGTGCTGCCCGAAGTGGTCGAATCGAGCGGCGTCTGCGCCAGAACCGCGGGTGTACTGGCCGGCGTTCCTATTGCCGGTATCGCGGGCGATCAGCACGCCTCGCTCTTCGGCCAGATGTGCACCGAACCCGGCATGGCGAAATGCACCTACGGCACCGGCGCGTTTCTGCTGCAGAACACCGGCGCCCGCGCAGTCGCCTCGCAAAAGAAACTGCTCACTACCATCGCTTGGCGTATTCACGGCGAGACCACCTACGCACTCGAAGGCAGCATTTTTATTGCGGGCGCGGTCGTGCAATGGCTGCGCGATGAGCTGCAGATGATTCGCTCTTCCGAAGAGATCGGCCCGCTCGCCGCCAGCGTCTCCGACACCAACGGCGTCTACTTCGTCCCCGCTTTCGCAGGACTCGGCGCGCCGCACTGGGATCCATACGCGCGCGCCACCATCATCGGCCTCACTCGCGGCGCCAATCGCGCTCACATCGCGCGCGCTGCGCTCGAAGGCATTGCGCTCGAAGTGACCGACATTCTCTCTGCCATGGAAGCCGATTCCGGCGTACCGATCAAAGAACTGCGCGTCGATGGAGGTGCGGCCCGCAACGATCTCCTCATGCAGCTACAAGCCGATCTGCTTGACGTCACCGTTACCCGAGCCGCCAACACGGAAACGACCGTGCTCGGCGCAGCTTATCTCGCCGGACTCGCGGTCGGCTTCTGGCCCGATCAAAGCGCGATTCAAAAGCAATGGAGCATCGAGCGCCAATTCACCCCGCATATCGAACCCGCCGAACATAAACGAAAACTTGCCGAGTGGCAGCGTGCCCTGGAACGCGCAAAAGCATGGCATCAGGACTGAGCCGTTCCGATCTGCTGCGCGCGGCAGCCGACGCCGATGAATGGGACCTGCTCATCATCGGCGGCGGCGCAACCGGCCTCGGAGCCGCTGTCGAAGCGGCGTCGCGCGGCTATCGCACCTTACTCGTTGAAGCGCGCGATTTCGCCTGCGCCACTTCCAGCCGCAGCACCAAACTCGTGCACGGCGGCGTGCGATATCTCAAACAAGGCGATCTGAAACTGGTCCTCGAAGCCCTCGCCGAACGCGGCCGCATGCTGCGCAACGCGCCCCATCTCGCGCATCGCCAATCGTTCATCGTGCCCGCCTATTCGTGGATCGATGTTCCGTTCTACGGTACGGGCCTGACCGCCTACGATCTGCTCGCCCGCAGCGAACGTCTTGGCCGCTCGCGCATCCTCACTCGCAAACAGACACTCGGTGCTCTGCCCGGCGTCAACCCCAATCATCTGCACGGCGGCATTCTCTACTACGACGGCCAGTTCGACGATGCCCGTTACGCCATCGCCCTGCTGCGCACAGTGATCGACCTCAACGGCGTTGCAGTAAACTACGCATCCGCCACCGCGCTTCTCAAAGAAGGCAGCCTCATCCGCGGCGTTCGCCTGCGCGACGCGGAAACCGGCAGCGAATTCGACGTCCGCGCCAAAGTCGTCATCAACGCCACCGGCATTTTTTCCGATTCCATTCGCCATCTCGACGATCCGCAAACACCTCCCGTACTCACCGTCAGCCAGGGCACCCATTTCGTCCTGCCGCGCCGTTTTCTCTCGGGCGATGCCGCGCTCATGATCCCGAAAACATCGGACAATCGCGTGCTCTTCGCGATTCCGTGGCACGATCACGTGGTCGTCGGCACCACCGACGAGCCCGTTCCCCGCCCCGATTACGAACCGCACTCGCTCGCAAGCGAACGCCAGTTTCTGGCGGCCAACATCGAGCGCTATCTCGGCACAAGGCCGAATCCGGAAGACGTCCTCAGCATGTGGACCGGACAACGCCCGCTCGTTCGCCAATCGGATGCTTCTTCAACCGCCGCGCTCTCCCGCGACCACACCATCCTCATCTCGCCTTCGCGTCTCGTGACGATCACCGGCGGCAAATGGACCACCTATCGCAAAATGGGCGAAGACGTCATCGATCGCGCTGCGAAGCTCGCCAATTTGCCCGCACGTCCCTCCGTCACGCGCGACCTGAAACTGCACGGCTGGAGCGCGCCGCCCTTTTCCAACACCTGGGACGATGTCTACGGCTCGGACCTGCCCGAACTGAACGTCTTCGCGAGCCGCGATGCCGCGCTCAACGAACCGCTCCATCCGCGCCTGCCGTTTCGCAAAGCCGAAGTCTTGTGGGCCGCGACTTATACACTTGCTCGAACTGTCGACGACGTGCTCGCGCGGCGTACACGCGCGCTTTTTCTCGACGCCCGCGCCGCCATCGAAGCTGCGCCCGAAACCGCGCGCCTGTTAGCCTTTGCGCTCGATCGCACGCCCGAATGGCAAGCCGAACAAATCGAAGCTTTCCGCGCTCTCGCGCAAAATTACATCTGGAACGGTGACTGAATCGATGAACCCAGCCTGGGGCGAATTTATCGGAACCATGATTTTGATCCTGCTCGGCAACGGCGTTGTCGGCGCTGTTCTGCTCAAGCGGAGCAAAGCCGAAAATGCCGGTTGGCTCGTGATCGCAACCGGCTGGGCGCTGGCAGTCTTCGCCGGTGTTGCGGTCGCCATCTCGATGGGTGATGCCGATGCCCATCTGAATCCCGCCTTCACCGTCGCTTCGGTTTTGATGACCGGCCACGCCGAGCGCCTCTGGACCTACATCCCCGCGCAGATACTCGGCGCGATCGCGGGAGCCGTGCTCGTCTGGCTGTTCTATCTCCCGCACTGGCCCATCACCGACGATCCCGCCAAAAAGCTCAGCTGCTTTTCCACCATCCCCGCCATCCGCAGCCTCGGCGCGAATTTTCTCAGCGAAGCGATCGGCACGTTTGTGCTCGTTCTGGTCGCCTCTGCTCTCGTCTCAAAGCGCCTTGCGCCCGGAGGTGTTGCTCCCGGCCTTGGTCCGCTGCTTGTCGGCTGCGTGGTCTACAGCATTGGCCTCTCACTGGGCGCCACTACCGGCTACGCGATCAATCCCGCGCGCGATCTCGGCCCGCGTCTCGCGCATAGCTTTCTGCCCATCGCGGGCAAAGGCTCCTCCGACTGGAGCTACGCGGCCATCCCGATCTTCGGCCCGATTGCGGGTGCGATCGCAGCCGCTCTCTTCATCCGCTTCACCGGCATCTGATCAACTTGTGTGATCCAGGATGATGCGCCATCCCGACGGCGTTCTTCGGAACACCAGCGAGAACACTCCCGAAGCGTCTCCTCCCGCGGCCTGGGTCCGTTGCAGCCGAAAAGCTCCCGTAACCGAAGCGTAGTCGGCTCCGAGCATCCGAATCGATATATCCGAAAAGCTCAACTGGCCCATTCTTTCCCGATTGGGATAACGCTCGTGATACCTCTGGCGCACGGCCTCGTAACCACGCTGTATCTTCGTGCCGATGAAAACCGTATCCGACGAGTTTTCATACCCGGCCATGAATCCATCAATATCCGCCGCATTCCACGCGCGCACCTGAGCATCCAGCACGCGCTCGATGGCCTCCTGAGGAGGTTCGCTCCATCCCACCACTGCCGCCGCCAGCAGAACCAATATCAGGCGCATGTAACCCGAGTGTAACCACAATCGCTGCAACCAGGCCACACAACCCGCGAAACTTTTCGGATGAAAACCACCTCCACCTTCGGAGGTAATCTACATGCCTGTTGACCATCATAAGAAAGCTGCTGAGCACCACGAAAACGCCGCCAAGTCGCACCGTACCGCGGCTGAGCATCACGAAAAAGGCAGTCACGAAGAAGGAAAGAAGCACTCGCAGACCGCCCACGAGCACTCGACTAAGGCGCACGAGAGCTCACAGCAAGCTCATCACGAAAGCAGCAAGAAGTAGTTTGATCGCCGCGGAAGAACGGGGCTTCTTCAAGACCCGTTCTGCGCGGCCGTTTCCGTTCGTATCACCCGCGCGCCGACGCTTATGCTGAACAGCGTTTCACCCTTCTTCATCGTCGACGATCTGCCCGCCACCATGGAATTCTATTGCTCCCGGTTGGGCTTCGACGTGCTGTACAAAGGAGGCGATGGAGATAGTGGCGATTTCTGGGCCATTCTCGGCCGCGACCGCGTCATGCTCATGTTCAAGCACATCGCTCGCGACGTGCATCCGCAGCCCAATCGTTCCCGCCATGAGTGGGCTCGCTGGGACGCGTACATCAACACCGACCAGCCCGACGCGCTCTATGCGGAGTTCACCAGCAGAAACGTTCCCATCCACCGCGAACTCGCCGACACCGGCGACGGGCTGCGCGCCTTCGAGATCACCGACAACAACGGCTACGTGCTCTGCTTCGGCCGTCCGCTTGCGCGCTGATTTCCGCTTTATGCTCTTGCGAAAATGATCGACTGCGCCACCCGCCGCAGACTCCTGTGTGACTCGCGCGTCATGCGGATCAGCATACGCAGCGCATCGTCGGCACTCAGTGCATGCCGCTCCGCCAGAATGCCCCTCGCGCGCTCGACGAGTTTACGCCGGCTCAGCCGGTATTCGTGACGCGCCTTGCGCCGCAGCAGCAGATCGTGTTCGTGCAGCAGCGCCAGCTGGTTCAGAAAGCAGCCGATCTGCTGAGCGACGAAGCGCGCGAACGCGAGCGGATCCTTCAGCTTGCACTCCCGCAGATCGAAAAAGATTCGGTATCGCCCCCACGACCAGTTGGCTGCCTTGATCTCGCCAGTCGCGCAGGCGGAAATGCTCTCGCCCGTACGCCCCCACACCGGCGAAAAACCCAGATGTGCTGCCAGTTCCGGCCCGGCCTCAATCGCAATGCCCTGGATTCCGCGCAGTCCCAGCACTGCCCCGGCAATGCGGTCGAGCGTCGTCTCCAGTTCAATACCGGCCATTGCCAGCCGGCCGATCGCACGCGTCGCCTCCCATTCATTCAGCCGCCGCGCGGCGCCCAATAAATTTGCTGTTTGCGGTAATGCACTCACGTTCCCAAATCTCCTTTTCCCTGTGCAGTTTCAGTTCGCGGACGCCTAACGGCAGCAGCAACAACAACAACATCGAAAAGGAGATTCTGGACGCATATCCTGTATGTCTATAGACAATATCAGGAATATGGAAAGGCGTCAAGTCCCGGGATGGTCGGCGGCCGGTGCCGGACGGTCCGGTTCGGCGTTGAGCAGGTGCAGAATCACTCGCAGCGGCATGCCGGAGAGCTCCGGCTTATCCTCTATATCGGGCCGCGTATCCAGCAGAGCGCGCTCCATCAGATACGTATTGAGCAGTGTCTGCTGATCTTTGCGTGTGCGCGGCATGTAAGCCGCCGGTTCGGCAATCTTCCAGTAGCCGCGCAGAAAAGCCGCGCTCATGTGCGTGTACCAGAAGCGGCCGGCTTCGCGCAGTTCACGGGCGCGCGTCTCGTCCGCCGGTTCTGAGGCAACCAGCTGGCGTACCGACGTCTGCGCCGCGTAGCCAAACGACATCAGCATGCTGGTCACATCGCGAATCGGCGTTCGCTTGATGCGCCGCTCGCTCACATGCTGGTGCGGATCGCCTTCGAAATCGTAGATCACCACGTCGTTGCCCGTCAGCAGCAGATGCCCGAGATGCAACCGGCCGTGGAAGCGCGTGCGCTCGGAGTAGATGCGCTGTTTGAAAACCGCTTCCAGCACGGCGATCATCTCGTTCTCTTTCTCGAGCACTTTCGCCGCCAGCAATCGCAAATCCTCGCGCATGTCCGAATAGCGCTGGCGAATGAATTCGAGCCGCCGCCCCACCAGCGCCAGGTATCCGTGATACAGACTCTGCCGGTAAAAGTCGTTGAAGGGCTCGGGAGCAAAGGCCGGATCGTCGTACTGCGTCGAGAGCACCAGGTGCAGCTGCGCCACTCGCGCTCCGATCGTTTCTGCAAACGGTAGATCGGGCGCCAGCAATCGCTCGGCCAGCGGCGGAGGCGGCGCCAGCACGAAATCCAGATCGTACACATTCGCGGGAACCGCTTTCCGCAGATCGTTGTCGGAGATCTTGTCCTCCCGCATGCGGTTGAGGAATCCCTCCAGCCGGCGCCGCATATCCTGCCAGGCCGTGCCTTCATTGGGCACAAACCCGTGCAGCACCCCCACCACACTGGTCTCGTTGTTCTCCGATTGATATTCGAAATACCCGGCAAAGGGCGCGGCGTGCGTGAAATCGACTTTCTCGGTGAGCAGTTCGCCCATCTCCACACCCGGATGAATGCCTGGCTCAATGCGCCGCAGCAGCTTCATCACAAAGCGGTCGCCGAAGCGAATCGAAGTGTCCACCTCGGATGCGCGCAGCACTTCCGGCTCGAGATTCGGATGCGTTGCGCCCCATAGCCGCCGGAATCTTCGATCGCGCTGCGCCACGATGTGCCCGTGCTCGCCCTGGAAACGCCGCCGCCGCGCGAAAGCTTCGATCAGCGCATTGCAGAATTCGTTGCTCGCCACCGCGCCGTAGAGCACCGAGCGTTTTCCATCGGGCGTACGCACATCGGCGACGGCCATCTCCGGATTCGCCTCCAGCAGCTTCTCCGCTTCCTCGCCCGTTGCCAGCCCGATCGGCAGCAGAAACGTCTCCGGATCGCCGGTCGTGTACTCTACTCGTACAAACGCTATGCGGAACTGATTCACCGGAACCGCATCCGTGATCTGGATCGAGCGCAGCCGCCGGTCGCGCCCGGTGTACCAGTGGCGCGCCTGCAAAAACCGCGGCAGCACAGCGGCAATACTCGCGCGAATGCCTGGATCCCAGATATCGGCGAGCGAAAGCACGGTCAGCAGCGGTATGCTTTGGCGCCGCACCTCCGCAGCCGGCGCGGCGACCGCGGCCGGAACTTCGCGCGGCTCGAGGGCAAACCAGAAAAATGAATTGGGTCCAAGCGTCAGCGGATAATATCCTTCGCCCACGCTTGGAAAATCCGTGCGGCCGAACAGCTCCACCGGAGTGTAGCCGGTGTATTTGTGCAGATCGAGCTGCACCGCCTGCGCGAATCGCGACAGATTCGCCACTACCAGAATGATCTCGTGCTCATAGCGCCGGATAAACGCCAGAACGCGCTGATTGCTCGGCAGCAGAAACTCGAGCGTGCCGCGCCCGAACGCCTTATACTGCTTGCGCAGCGCGATGATTCGCTTCGTCCAGTTCAGCAGCGAATTCGGGTTCTCTTCCTGCGACTCGACGTTCACCGCCTCGTAGTGATACGCCGGATCGATGTTCACCGGCAGATACAACCGCTGTGGATTCGCCGCCGAAAATCCGGCGTTGCGGTCCGGGCTCCACTGCATCGGAGTGCGCACGCCGTTGCGATCGCCGAGATAGACGTTATCGCCCATCCCGATCTCGTCGCCGTAGTAAAGAACCGGAGTCCCCGGCATCGAGAACAGCAGCGCATTCATCACTTCGATCCGCGCCCGGTCGTTGCCGAGCAGCGGCGCCAGCCTTCGCCGGATTCCGAGGTTGATGCGCGCCCGCTGATCGGCCGCATACACGCGGTACATGTAGTCGCGCTCTTCGTCCGTAACCATCTCGAGCGTCAGCTCGTCGTGGTTGCGCAGGAACATCGCCCACTGGCAGTTCTCCGGAATGTCCGGCGTGCGCTTCAGAATCTCCACGATCGGCAGCCGGTCTTCCAGCCGCAGCGCCATGAACAGACGCGGCATCAGCGGGAAGTGGAAATTCATGTGGCACTCGTCGCCGTTTCCGTAATACGCAACCGCATCCTCGGGCCACATGTTCGCCTCGGAGAGCAGCATCCGGTTGGGATGATTCGCGTCCAGATGCCGGCGCAGTTCCTTCAGGAACGCGTGCGTCTCGGGCAGATTCTCCGAACTCGTGTTCTCGCGCTCATACAGGTACGGAATCGCGTCCAGCCGGAAACCGTCCACGCCCATGCCCGCCCAGAAATCGAGCCAGTGCATCACCGCGCGCCGCACCAGCGGATTGTCGAAATTCAAGTCGGGCTGATGCGAATAGAAGCGGTGCCAGTAGTACGCCTTCGCCACCGGATCCCAGCTCCAGTTGGAAGGCTCAAAATCCTTGAAGATAATGCGCGTGCCCGCGTACTTGTTGGGGTCATCGCTCCAGACGTAGAAATCGCGCCAGCGCGAACCGGGCTCGGCATGCCGCGACCGCTGAAACCATTCGTGCTGGTCCGATGTGTGATTGATAACCAGCTCCGTGATGACCCGCAGATTGCGCCGGTGCGCCTCGCGCAGAAAGTGCTGGAAATCGCGCAGCGTGCCGTAGGCGGGATGTACGCTGCGAAAATCTGAGATATCGTAGCCGTCGTCTTTCCAGGGCGAGGGGAAAAACGGCAGCAGCCAGATGGCCGTAACGCCGAGATTCTCTAAGTAATCCAGCTTTTCGGCGAGGCCGCGAAAATCGCCCATGCCGTCGGCGTTGCTGTCGTAAAACGCCCGCACGTGGACTTCGTAAATGATCGCGTCTTTGTACCAGAGCGGATCGTTGTTGGTGATACCGGCAGGGTGCGAAGGCTGCATGCTGATTGGCGCGATTTCATAGTACAAAAAGCTCGGAATCGCACGCCCTTATGACGCCTTCCGCGCTCGGGCGTTTCAAACGCGCCATTTTTGCCAACGTTCCGCCCCCGCAGCGTGTAAAATACCGTCGCCGCGGTACGTGCCAGCACGCCGATCCCGGCTACAATTGAGGCGTTTTCGGAATGCTGCGGTTACGTGCGCTGCTCTGGATCGGCTTCGGCGGCATGCTGCTGCTCATCGCCGCCATCGGACTGAGCGCGATTTCTTTTCTCTACCAGGTCGAACTCCGGCAGGAGCAGATCCGGCGCGACTTCGTCGAACGCGATCGCGTGCTCGAGAAGCTGCGCTCCGAGGTCTATCTTTCCGGCACTTACGTTCGCGATTTTCTGATGGACACGGATGAAACGCGCAGCCGCGTCCACCGCCAGGCCTTCTTTGAAACACGCCGCCAGATTCTCGCTTCAGCCGAGGATTTCCGCCGGCTCGCACCTCCCGCGGCGCGCACTTTCTTCGGCCAGTTCCAGGAGCAGCTTAGAGCCTATCTCGACACGCTCACGCCCGTGCTCGACTGGGGCGTGGCCGAACGCGAGAAATCGGGCCCGCAGTTCGTCCGCGAGCAGGTTCTGCCGCGGCGCATGGATGTCATCAGCCTGGCCGAACGCATCGAGCAGATGAGCCAAAGCCAGCTCGAATCGAGCAGCGAGCAGATCGCGCAACTGTTCGCTTCATTTCGTCGGCGCCTCGTGCTGATGCTGGCGCTGGTGCTCGCCATCGGTGCAACGCTCGCCGGCGTCACGCTATGGCGCATTCTGGATCTCGAGCGAAAATCGCAATCGCGCTTCGAAGAAGTCTTGCGCACGCGCCGCGAACTGCAGCGTCTCTCGGCGGAGCTGATCTCAGCGCAGGAAGCCGAGCGGAAACGGATCGCGCGCGAGCTGCACGATGAAGTCGGCCAGACCATCTGGGCCATGATGCTGGGCCTCACGAGCCTGCGCTCCGCGCTCGAGAAAAATGACCCGGCTGCAGCCGAAAGACAGCTCGAATCAATCCATGGAATGGCGGAGAACACCGCCGCGCTGGTTCGCAACATCTCGCTGCTGCTCCGGCCGTCGATGCTCGACGATCTCGGCCTCATCCCCGCGCTTCACTGGTTGGTGCGCGAGTTCTCCCGCACCAGCGGGCTACAGGTTGAATTCGCTGCTGCCGATCTGGATCTGTCGCTGCCCGAGGACCATAAGACCTGCATCTATCGCGTGGTCCAGGAATCGTTGCGCAACGTCGCGCGCCATGCAGCGGCTCTGCATGTGAAGATCAGCATGGAACACGAGCCGCATCTCATCCGCACGCGCATACAGGACGACGGCCGCGGCTTCGATCCGCATACAGGCAAAGGCGTCGGCATTCTCGGCATGGAAGAACGCGTCACCCGGCTCGGCGGCAAGCTCTCGCTCGATTCCAACCCCGGTCAGGGAACAACGATCGTCTGCGAATTGCCGCTACCCGCAGAGCTCGCGCCGGCGCGTGGCGATCGCCATCAGGAAAGCAGCCCTTTACGCACCGCATAAAGAATCAGCTCGGGCAGATTATGAAGGCCGAGTTTTGTGAGTATGTTCGTGCGGTGCGTCTCGACCGTCGAAACGCTGATGTGCAGCAGATCGGCGATCTCGCGATTCGACTTGCCTGAGACCAGCAGCTGCAGGATTTCTTTCTCGCGGATGCTCAGCAGGTCGTAACTATCCGTCGCGCCGCGCTGCTGCAGCTGGCGTACGTAATCTTCCACCAGCAGCTTGGTCACTTCGGGACTGAAGTACGCATTCCCAGCCGCAACCGCGCGCACGGCCCGCAACACGTCCAGTTCCGGCGAAGCTTTCAACAGATAACCGCGCGCGCCCGACTTCAGTGCGCGCAAAATGTATGCTTCATCGGAGTGCATGCTGACGAGTAAAATGCGCGTGCGTGGAATGCGCTGTGAAATGTGCTGCGCGGTGTCGATTCCGTTCAGCCGCGGCATGCTGACGTCGAGCATGGCGATGTCGGGCTTGAGCGCCGTAGCCAGCTCAATCGCTTCGTAACCGTCCGCTGCTTCGCCGATAACCTCAAACTCACCCTCGCGCTCGAGCAGCGTGCGCAGTCCGCTGCGGATAAGCGGATGATCGTCGGCAATAAGAACGCGGACCGGCATTGCGATCACTTTGATGTTAGCCGTCCGCTGCGATTTCAGATGATAGAGAGCGATGGCGCGCGTCGTCCTGAATCCGTTCGGCTCGTTCGGCGATCTGCATCCGTTTCTCGCGATCGCGATCGAACTAAACCGTCGCGGTCACGAAGCGATCGTTGCCACCTCCGAAATCTATCGCGACAAGATTGTCGCCGAAGGTGTCGGCTTCGCGCCGGTGCGTCCCGATTTAGGTGCGCTGGCAACGGATGCCGAACTATTGCGGCGCATCTGGGATCCAAAGCACGGCCCTGAGCATCTGCTGCGCGAGATTCTGATTCCCAACGCGCGCGCCAGTTACGAAGATGTTGCTGCCGCCGCGAATGGGGCCGATCTGCTGCTCACGCACAGCGCCTCTTACGGCGGCCCGGTCGCGGCCCAAAAGCTCCGGATTCCGTGGCTCTCGGTTGTACTGCAGCCCATGGTGTTCTTCTCGGCTTACGATCCGCCGGTATTCCCCGCCGCTCTCTGGATCCGGCACGTACACGCGCTTCGGCCCTGGGCATTCCAGATCACGCGAACGCTGATGAAGCTGGAGCTTGATCGCTGGATGAAGCCGGTGCGCGAATTGCGCGCCAGCCTGGGATTACCGCCCGGTGCAAACCCCGCGCTCGAAGGACAGTTCTCGCCACGCGGCACCCTCGCGCTCTTTTCCCGGCACTTTGCGCAGCCTCAGCCGGACTGGCCGGAAGGCGTCACCGTGACCGGTTTCGTCTACTACGACCAGCTCGGCGCGGCCATTCCTCATTTCTCGCGCACCCAGCGCGAAACGGAGTTGCGCCAATTTCTCGATGCAGGCGATCCCCCTCTTGTCTTCACGCTGGGCTCATCGGCGGTGATGCAAGCGGGTAATTTCTTTCGCGAGAGCATTCGCGCCGCTCAGTCGCTCGGCATGCGAGCAGTGGTGCTTACCGGCCCCCTGGCGAAGCCGCTGGCGATTTTAGCCCCGACCTCGATCTTTATCACCGAATATGCGCCTTATTCCGAGTTGCTGCCGCACGCTGCCGCCATCGTGCATCAGGGCGGCATCGGCACCACGGCTCAGTCGCTGCGCGCGGGCCGGCCGATGCTCGCCGTGCCGTGGAGCCACGATCAACCCGATAATGCCGAGAACCTGCGCCGTCTGGGTGTGGCGCGAGTGCTTCGACGCAACCAATACACAGCCGTACGCGCCGCAAAGGAGATTACCAAACTCCTCGGCGACGCGAGCTATCGTACAAGCGCCTCGCAAGTACGCGAGAAGCTGGCGCAGGAGAACGGCATTGATGTTGCCGTCGATCGGATCGAAGCGATTCTCAGCTAACTGGCGGCCTGTGCTGTTTTCTTCTGCTGCGTCGATTCCGCAGAGCTTGCTCCCTTCGATGGAGCCGAAGTGGCGCTCGCCGCCTGCACTGGAATCTGGCGCCGGTTGCTCGCCTGCTGCGGCACCGGTAGGCTGATCTCGAGCACCCCGTCGCGGAACTGCGCCTTGGCCTGATCCGCGTTCGTTCCTTCCGGCAGCGGGATCGCGCGATAGAACTGGCCATACCGCCGCTCCGAACGATAGGCACCGCCGATATGGTGCTCGTGCTCCGATTTTCTTTCGCCGCTGATCGTGAGCACGTCGTTATTCACTTCCACCTTCACGTCCTCCGGCTTGATGCCCGGCAGGTCCGCGTGCACATGCAGCTGGCCGTCGCGCTCGCTCACCTCGATCGCCGGATTCCAGCCTTGCGCCAGCCCGCCGCCGCGCTCGCCGAAGAACTGGCCGAACGTGCGGTCCATCTCTTCGCTCATCCTTCGCATCAGAGTAAACGGATTCGCGCTGAAAAACTCCTGTGGCGTCAGTCCCCATCCCCAGGGCGACCCGCCTTGCTGCCGCTGCACCGGGCCGGAGCCGGACTCGGACCGCCGAGCCACATTCGTGCCTTGCTCCTGCGAGCTCTGGGAACCGCTATTCGAGGATTGAGTTTTTACATTTACGTCTGCCATATATCCTCCGTTTCTATAGACGCTTTTCGCAAATCGGATGCTACGTTCTGACTCATATTTTTTCGGATGCTAGCTTGAAAATATGCCTCCTCAAGCGCCCGGTGAGATGCCGAAATTACCCATCGCGGGTGTACAAAACATCATCGCCGTAGGCTCCGGAAAAGGCGGCGTCGGCAAGACCACCGTTGCGGTGAACCTCGCCATCAGCCTGAAGCGGCTCGGCTATTCGGTGGGGCTGCTCGATGCCGACGTGTACGGGCCAAACGTGCCGCTCATGATGGGAATTCGCGAGACACCTCAGGCGCTCGGGCAGCGCATCCAACCGGTCGAAGCGCACGGCATCCGGCTCATGTCCATGGCGCTGCTGAATCCCGGTGACAAGCCGCTCGTCTGGCGCGGGCCCATGCTCAACAGCGTGATCCAGCAGTTCCTGCGCAATGTCGACTGGGGACAATTGGACTACCTGGTAATCGATCTGCCGCCGGGCACGGGCGACGTCCAGCTTACGCTCATTCAGACCACTCCGCTGACCGGAGCGGTTGTTGTAACAACGCCTTCGGATGTGGCGCTCGAAGACGCGCGCAAAGCCGTGAACATGTTCGAGCAGGTACGCGAGCAGGTGCTCGGAATTGTCGAGAACATGAGCTATCTCGAGCATGCCGGCGAACGCTTGTATGTTTTCGGTAAAGGCGGCGGCGCGAAGACGGCCGAGCGCATGAAGGTGCCGCTGCTGGCCGAGATTCCGCTCGATCCGAAGACGCGCGAAACCGGCGACAACGGCCGGCCGATCACGACGCTCGATGATGGCAATGCGCAGACGGCGCATTTCGAAGCGCTGGCGCGCAAGGTGATCGAGCGGGCCGAAGCGACCAAGCAGAAAGCGCGCCCGACGATTACGATTTCGGAATAAGGCGGGGCGCGGAACATCCCGCGGGCATGATAGAACGCCCGGCGCGCAAAGCTGGCGGCGGCCGCTTCAGGCGACGAACTCGGTCCGCGCGTTCATCCGCTCGAAGGTAAGGTTCACAGATCGTTGTCCGATTGGCCTGGTACGATGCAGAACGCCTCGACCAACTGTGATCATATGGCCGGGTAACAGTTCCACAGTGCCGTCTTCAAAATCAATGAGCAGCCCTCCCTCGAGTGCCAGGAAACTCTCGTCCGAATCGGGATGATAGTGCCAGACGTATGGCTCGGTCATCGTACTGATACGGATTTCATGATCATTGACGGTTGCGATCGAGTGATTGTCGTAGCCCTCGGTACCGGACTCGAGTGCGAGCTGGATGACCTGTAGATTCCGGTTCTGCATTTGAGGTGAGTCTAGCGCTGGCACTGTCGCAGACTGCCGCAACTGTCAGCCGCCGGTCGGATCGTTTTTCAGCTTCGAGCCAGTGCTCCATTCGGTGAACGGCCGGATCGGCGTGACCACGTTGTCGCGCGCCCGCCAGCTCCCGCGCAGATAATCGCGGTTCATGGCCGCGATCACTTCCAGCGGAATCTCTTTTGGGCAGACGCCGGTGCATTCACCAATGTTGGTGCAGCCGCCGAAACCTTCGGCGTTCATCTGCGCCACCATGGCAATCGCACGCCGGTCCTGTTCGGGCTTGCCTTGCGGCAGCACGCCGAGATGCGTGATCTTCGCGCCCGTGAACAGCGCGGCGGACGCATTCGGACACGCTGCGACGCACGCACCGCAACCGATACACGCAGCCGCATCCATGGCGCGGTCGGCCGTCTCTTTCGGGACCAGGATGTCGTTGCCGTCGCACGCGCCGCCTGTGGACGTTGAGATGTAGCCGCCCGAAGCGATGATGCGATCGAAGGAGCGCCGGTCGACCACCAGATCCTTGATCAGCGGGAAAGCCCGCGCGCGCCACGGCTCGAGTGTAAGCGTTTCGCCGTCTTTGAAATGGCGCATCGTCAACTGGCAGACTGTGGTCGCGGGCAACGGACCGTGCGCCACCCCGTTGATCATGAAGCCGCACGAGCCGCAGATCCCTTCGCGGCAGTCGTGTTCGAATGCCACCGGTTCTTCGCCGCGCTCGATCAATTGCTCGTTCAACACGTCGAGGCATTCGAGCATCGACATATCGGGATTGACGTTATCCACCGGATAGCTGACGAACTTGCCCGATCCGCCGCGGCTTGCCTGCCGCCAGATCTTCAAAGTAACTCGCATTTACTTGTAACTCCGCTGGCTCGGATGCACATACTCGAAATCGAGCGGCTCCTTGAACAGCTCCGGATAATTGCCGTAGCCGCGATAGCCCCAGGCCGCGACATACGAGTAGTTCTCGTCATCGCGCTGCGCTTCGCCGTCTTCGGTCTGATACTCCTCGCGGAAATGTCCCCCGCAGGACTCGTTGCGCTCGCGCGCGTCGATGCACATCAGCTCGGCCAGCTCGAAGAAATCGGCCACGCGGCCGGCCTTTTCGAGGCTTTGATTGAGGTCGTCGGCGCTGCCCACAACCTTCACGTTCTGCCAGTATTCGTCGCGCAGCTCGCGAATCTGCCCAATCGCGGTTTCAAGGCCCTGCGCGGTGCGGGACATTCCACAGTAATCCCAGACAATTTTGCCGAGCTGCCGGTGGAATGAGTCGACCGTGCGCTTGCCGTTGATCGAGAGCAGCTTTTGAATCGTCTGCTGCACGCAGGCGACGGAATTGCGGATCTCGGGATCATCGGCGTCGATCTTGCCGAGCTTGTTGGTTGCAAGATAGTTGCCGACGGTGTAGGGCACGATGAAGTAGCCGTCCGAGAGCCCCTGCATGAGCGCGCTGGCGCCGAGACGATTGGCCCCGTGGTCGGAGAAATTGGCTTCGCCGATGACGAAGAGACCGGGAATCGTGCTCATCAGCTGATAATCGACCCACAAACCACCCATCGTGTAATGGATCGCGGGGTAGATGCGCATCGGCACTTTGTACGGGTCTTCGTCGGTGATGCGCTGATACATATCGAAGAGGTTGCCGTAGCGCTCTTCGATGGTTTTGCGGCCGAGACGTCGGATCGCGTCGCCGAAATCGAGATAAACGCCGAGCCCGGTTTCGCCCACCCCGCGGCCTTCGTCGCAGACGTACTTGGCATTGCGCGAAGCCACATCGCGCGGTACCAGATTGCCGAAACTCGGGTAGCGCCGCTCGAGATAGTAGTCGCGCTCGGCTTCCGGAATCTGGTCGGGCGAACGCTTATCGCCTTTCTGCAGCGGCACCCAGATGCGGCCGTCGTTGCGCAGCGACTCGCTCATGAGCGTCAGCTTTGATTGATACTCGCCCGAAACGGGGATGCAGGTCGGGTGAATCTGCGTGAAGCAGGGATTGGCAAAGAGAGCGCCGCGTTTGTGCGCGCGCCAGCAGGCGGTGACGTTCGAACCTTTGGCGTTGGTCGAAAGAAAGAAGACGTTGCCGTAACCGCCCGTGCCGAGGATGACGGCGTCGCCCAGATGCGTGTTGATTTCGCCGGTGACGAGATTGCGGGTGACGATGCCGCGCGCTTTGCCGTCGATGACGATGAGATCGAGCATTTCGGTGCGCGGAAACATCTCGACCGTGCCCGCATTCACCTGGCGCTCGAGAGCCTGATAGGCGCCGAGCAGCAGCTGCTGACCGGTCTGCCCGCGCGCGTAGAAGGTGCGCGAGACCTGCGCGCCGCCGAACGAACGATTGGTGAGTGTCCCGCCGTATTCGCGGGCGAAGGGAACGCCCTGCGCGACGCACTGATCGATGATGTGGACGCTGATCTGCGCGAGGCGATAAACATTGGCTTCCCGAGCGCGGAAGTCGCCGCCTTTCACGGTGTCGTAGAAGAGGCGGTAAACGCTGTCGCCGTCGTTCTGATAATTCTTGGCAGCGTTGATGCCGCCCTGCGCCGCAATCGAGTGCGCGCGGCGCGGCGAATCCTGGAAGCAGAAGCACTTGACGTGGTAGCCGAGTTCGCCGAGTGTAGCTGCGGCCGACGCGCCGGCGAGTCCGGAGCCAACCACGATAAGCGTGTGGCGCCGTTTGTTGGCCGGATTGACGAGCTTCATCTCGAAGCGCGCTTTGTCCCACTTCTGTTCGATGGGACCCGAGGGGATGTTTGCGTTCAGTTCCATTACGGCCGCACTCCTGCCAGGATGCTCACCGGAATCGCTACGTAACCAAGTACGACGACCACGGCGAAAAGCATCGCCAGTTTCTTCAGCAGCGGCGTATGACGCGGGTGATTCATGCCGAGCGATTGGAACAGGCTCCAGGCGCCGTGCCGGATGTGCAGGCCGAGCAGAATCATCGAGATGATGTACCAGAGCGAGACGTACCAGACGCTGAAACCTTTGACCAGATTGCCGTAGACGTCACCTTCCACAAAGGCGCCGCCGGGTTGAATGGCGCCGGCCGTGAGATGGAGCAGATGGTAGATGATGAAGGCCAGCAGAATCGGACCGCTCCAGTACATGGTGCGCGAGGCGTAAGAGGAGTTGATGTTCTTACGCGCGGTGTAGCCGGTTGGACGCGCGCCGTTTTTGCGAACGGCGAGCTTCACTGACGACCAGATGTGCAGCACCACTGAGACGAGCAGGATGACGCGCGCCGCCCACAGCGCTTCCGGAAAACGGCGCAGCGCCGCGCCGTAAAAATTGATCTGCTCGCGTCCTTCAAAGAACTGCAGGTTGCCGAGCATGTGAAAGAAGACGAAGAGGAGAAGGACGATGCCCGTGACTGCCATGATCGCTTTCTGGCCATTGGTGGATTCCCAGAAGCGGATCGGGCGTATCTCACGCGTCCCGATAACTGTCGTAGCCATGTTGTGTTCCCCGCCCCGGACAAGCAAGACTTCTTATTCGCGCGAGTGCGCGCAATGCCCGGGCGTTTTCGTGCCTAAATTCAGAGTATCGCAGCGGCACTTTTCGTTACGCGCAAAAGGTGGCGTTCGCTTGTCACAGGGCGGAGGGCTGTTTCGTCATGAGTGGCAGAGGAATGAAAAACGATATGGCTGAGAAGACGAAACATTCGTTGGAACCGAGAGTGAATCTGATGAATCCGGCGTTTGGCGGGATTCTGAAGGCGATGTATGGCCTGCAAGCGCCACAGCGGCAGTCCGGGTTGGAACCGGCGCTCCGGGAGCTGATCAAAGTGCGCGTTTCACAGCTCAACGGATGCGCGTATTGCCTGGACATGCACACCAAGGACGCGCGCGCGCAGGGCGAGACGGAGCAGCGGCTCTACGCGCTGAACGCGTGGCGTGAGACGCCATTCTTCACCGATCGCGAACGCGCGGCACTCGAATGGGCCGAGTATCTGACGCTGATTGCCGAAAAAGGCGTGCCGGACGAATTGTTCGAGCGGGTGCGCGAGCACTTCAGCGAAGAGGAATTGATGCATCTCACCCTGGCGGTGGTTGAGATCAACGGCTGGAACCGGTTGGCGATCACGGCGCGCGCTCCGGCGGGGACGTATCAACCAGGCCAGTTCGAACACGCGACGGCGTAGAGGGGCGCCCTATTGCATATCCGCGGGCGGCCGCAGGAGTTTGACCGGGAGTTGGAGCTTGCGGCCGTCGCGGATGATAGTGAGCGTGATGGTGTCGCCGACGCGGCGCTGCGAAATGGCGCGGATCAGGGCGTCTTCACGCTCGACCCGTTTGCCGTCGATGGCGACAATCAAATCGCCGCCGATGCCGAGTTCGACGTTGCCGATGTCGACGATCTGACGTGCGCCGTGCACGCCGGCGAGATCTTCGGATGAGCCGCGAATGACATTCTGCACGAGCAGACCGCCGCTGCGCGGGAGTCCGAGAGCTTCGGCGAGATCGCCGGCGACCAGCTCAGTAATGACGCCGGGCTTGGGACGCTCTGTGACGCGGCCAGCCTGAAAGTCGCTGAGCAGAGCTTTGGCCCGATTGATCGGCATGGCGAAACCGATGCCGATGTTGGTGCGGCCGAGAATGGCGGTGTTGATCCCGATGACGGAACCGCTGGAATCAAGCAGCGGACCGCCGCTGTTACCGCCGTTGATGGCTGCGTCGGTCTGGATCATGCCTTCGAGGCGCTGCTGATTTTCGCCGTTGATGGCGCGGCCGATGGAGCTAACGACGCCGACCGTGAGGGTACCTTCGAGCCCGAACGGATCGCCGATGGCGAGCACTTTCTGGCCCACCTGCAGCGCGTCGGAATCGCCGAGTTTCAGATATTCGAGCTTGCGCTTGGGATTGATCTTGATGAGCGCGAGATCGTCGGAGCGATCGGTGTCCAGGGCTTTGGCGAAGTACTGCGTCTGGTCGGCAAGCGTGACCTGGATACGAGCGCTGCCGGAGATGACGTGGAAATTGGTGAGGATGAAGCCGTCGTCATTGATGAGGAAACCGGAGCCGAGGCTTTCGGAGGCGACGGGGCCGTAGAAAAAGTCGCGGCGGACGGTGGTGCTCGTGATGTAGACGGTGGCGAGGCGCGCGGCTTTGTAGATTTCGATGTTGTTCTGCTCTTCGGCGGTGAGTCCGGCGCCATGCACGGGGGCGGGTTCGGACCATTTGGAGCCGGCGCGCAGGAAAGGCGACGCGATTTCGCGCAGGTTCCAGTTGGCGCGGGAAGTGAGCAGCAGGAATCCAAAGGCGAAGAGGAAACCGAAGATGACTGCGCGCGATTTCATCGGGCCTGCTCCAGCGCTTTCAGCTCGGCGAAGATGGCGCGCACGTGTTCGAGGGTCTGCTCCTTTGGGCCGCCGGTATCGATCACGTAGTCGGCGTAGCGCTTTTTCTCTTCAAGCGGCATTTGTTTGGAGAGGCGGGCGAGAACCTGTTCGCGCGTGAGGCCGTCGCGATGCATGCCGCGAGCAATCTGCACTTCCTCGCTGCAGGCCGTGAGAATCAGGCGATCGAACACTTGGTACCGGCCGGTTTCTATCAGGATAGCCGCTTCGATGACCGCTATTGTGTGTGGATGTTCGCGTGCAAATTCGCTGAGCAGACGTTCTTCGAGGCGGAAAACGGCAGGATGGACGAAGCTGGAGAGCGTTTCAAGCTGCTCGGGCGATTGGAACACGATGGCGCCGAGTTTCTTGCGATCGATGGAGCCGTCGCTCGCCAGAATATCGGGGCCGAAGGCTTCTACTGTGGGCGCGTAGGCTTCGCCATTTGGCTCGAGAACGGCGTGGCCGAGCTGGTCGGCATAGATCAGGCGGCAGCCGAGCCGTTCGAGCTCTCGCGCGACGAAGGACTTGCCGCTGGCGTAGCCACCGGTGAGCCCGACTTTAATCACGCCAGATGCTGCCCTCGGCCAGGCCGACCGTATTGGACATGAGCATGGCGATGGTGAGCGGGCCGACGCCGCCAGGAACGGGCGTGTAGTAAGAGGACAGCTCCTGCATGGCGAGGGGCTCGACATCGCCGGTGAGCACCGAGCCGTTTTTACCAAACGAAGCGAGGCGCTGCGGATCGTGCGCGAAGAGGCGTTCGACCTGAGCTTTGTCGGTAAGGCGGTTCATGCCGACATCGATGACTACGGCGCCGGGCTTGATGTGATCGCGGGTGATGAGGCCGGCGTGGCCGATGGCGGCAACGAGAATATCGGCGCGGCGGCATTCTTCGGCGAGATTTGCGGTACGCGAGTGGCAGATGGTGACGGTTGCGTTCTGGTGCAGCAGCAGGAGCGCCATCGGCTTGCCGACGATATCGCTGCGACCGACGATGACGGCGTGCTTGCCCGCGATCGGGATTTGATAACGGCGCAGCATTTCCATAATGCCGGCGGGGGTGCAGGCGCGCGGACCGGGTTTGTTGCGGACGAGCAGGCCGAGCGAGTGCGTGCCGAAACCGTCGACATCGCGGCCGGCATCGACCACTTCCGCGACAACGCGCTCGGAATCAATCTGCTTCGGAAGCGGCATCTGAACAAGGATCCCGTGTACGCTGGCGTCGTCCTGTAGTGGTTTGAGAAGAGCGATCAGCTCATCGGTCGAGATGTTGCCGGGCGGCATGAATTCGACGCTGCGAATGCCGAGATCTTCGCAGGCGCGGATTTTGTTGCGGACATAAATCTGGGAAGCGGGGTTGTCGCCGACGAGCACGACGGCTAAGCCGGGCTGCTTGCCTTGTGCGCGGAGAGCGGTGATGCGGGGGCGCAATTCGTCCTGAATTTCGCGGCTGATTCGCTTACCATCGAGCACCACTCCACTCATTCCATGGTGAGGATAACAAAGCAGGCGCCCGATAGACTGGTCGCGATGCGGCTCGAAATGGCTCTGGCGGATGCTCGACTTGCGGGGCGGATGCTCGCGCGGAGGCCTGGATTCGCGCTTCTCACGGTTTTGATACTGGCGCTGGGCATTGGCGCAAATACAGCCGTATTCGGTGTGATCAGCGCGGCGTTCCTGCGGCCGCTGCCGTACCGGGATGCCGGGCGGCTCTTCTGGACGACCGAATACTTCCCGCATTTTCATCGGGCGCAGGTGTTCACGCCGGAGTATGTGGCGTGGCGCGATCACCAGACGGCATTTGCGGCGCTGGAGGGATATGGGATCAGCGTGGGTGTGAATCTGGCGAGCACGGGAGCGGGTGCAGAGCGGGTGCAGGCGGCGCATGTGACACCGGGATTTTTCGAGATGCTCGGGGCAGCGCCGCAGATCGGGCGCGGTTTCGACAGGCATGAGACGGAGCGAGCGGCGGTGATCAGCGATACGTTGTGGCGCGGCTATTTTCACGGCGACGCAAACGTGCTCGGGCGTGCGATTGCGATCGACGGAGAGCCAGCGACGGTGATCGGTGTGATGCCGCGCGGGTTTGTGGATCCGGGTGCGCCGGATGCGGGCTTGTGGCTGGCCGATGCAGTGAAGCCGGGGAGTGCGCAGCCGGGTCGCGCGATGGGTTTTCTGGGCGGCGTAATTGGACGGCTGAAGCCGGGGGTGACGCGAGAGCAGGCGCAGGCCGATCTGGCGCGGATTACGCGTGCGATGGACGGTGCGTATCCGGCGCCGTGGTCGCGCTATCACGCAGAGGCGACGGCGGAAGTGATTCCGCTGCGACAGGAGCTGACCAAAACATCGCGGACCGCGATTCTCGTGCTGGCCGGAGCGGTGGGATTGGTGCTGCTGATCGTCTGCGCGAATATCGCGAGTATGCTGCTGGCGCGGGGTGCGGAGCGAGCGCGGGAGATGGCGACCAGAAGCGCGCTCGGAGCTTCGCGCGGGCAGTTGATGCGGTTGCTGCTGACCGAGAGTGTGTTGCTGGCAGTGAGCGGGGGAATCGGGGCGCTGCTTCTGGCCAAAACATCAGTTGCAGCACTCGGATTTCTGCTTCCCGCGGCGGTTCCGCAGGATGCGGGGCTCGACTGGCGCGTGCTCGCGTTTACCGCGGCGTGCTCGATAGCGGCGGCGGTGCTGTTTGGGTTGATTCCGGCGGTGTCGGGATCGAGAACCGAACTGAGCAGGAGTTTGAAGCGGGCGAGCCGGGTGCCGGCGGCGCTTTCGACACTGCAGATCGCAATGGCGGTGGTGCTGATTGCGGGCGCGGCCTTGCTCCTGCGGAGCTTCTATTCGCTGATGCAGGTGGATCCGGGATTCGACGCGCGCAATGTGCTGCTCGGGGAAGTTTCGCTGGCGCCCGCCGGCGCCTACGGACCGGAGCAACAGATTACCTACTTCGAGCGAGCGCTGGAGGCGGTGCGAAGAGTGCCGGGAGTGGAGCTGGCGGCGGTGACGGATGAGAGTCCGCTGGCGGCGTTTCAATCCATCGCGAGCGGATTGCAGGCGGAAGGTGAGCCGCCGAGCGATGCAACGGTAGTGCCGACGTCGGCGAGCGCGGATTATTTTCGGGCGTTGCGGATTCCGTTGCGGGCGGGACGATTTTTCGATGAGCGGGATGGAGCGAGTGCGCCGCGCGTGGCGATTCTGAACGAAGCTCTGGCGAAGATTCTGTTTCCGCAGCCGAATCCGATCGGTCGGAGGGTGCGGTATTCGGAACAGAAGGACTCGTGGGTAACGGTGGTGGGCGTGGTGGGCGATATGCGGCACCGGGCGCTCGACAGCCGCATCTGGCCGGAGATTTTCTTTCCGTTCGAGCAAGCACCAGCGGCGTGGATGAGCCTGGTGGTGCGGACATCGGGCGATCCGATGAAGCTGGCCCCGGAGGTGAGGCGGGCGGTTTCGGCGGTAGATCCGGCGCAGCCGTTGTTCCAGGTGGAGTCGCTCGAAGCGAGGCTGTCGAACTCGGTGGCGGAGCGGCGCGAACGGGCGGAGCTGCTGGGACTCTTTGCGCTGCTGGCGCTGGCCATTGCGCTGGCCGGAATCTACGGCGTGCTGTCGTATGCAGTGGCGCGGCGGATGCATGAGATCGGCGTGCGGATGGCGCTGGGAGCCCGGCGCGAGCAGATCATCAGACTGGTGTTTGGAAGTGGTGCGCGGATCGTGGGCGCGGGTATCGTGCTGGGTGTGGCGGGCGCGATGGGGCTGACACGGTTTGTGAAGAGCATGCTGTTTGGCGTGAAGGCGTCGGATCCGCTGACGTTTGTGGGTGTGTGCGTGTTGATGATGCTGGCCGCGGGTGCGGCGATGTACGGGCCGGCGCGGCGGGCGGCGAAGGCGGACCCAATGAGCGTGTTGCGGGAGGAGTAGGTTAACGCGCATCGCGGCGGGGGCTGCGTTCGTTGGACGCGGGGGCTTCGGTTTCGGCGAAATATCCGGCGCGGGCAATCACGTGTGTTCGTTTGCGGGCGACCTTGATCTGGAGGTGGTGAAACGTTCCGTCCTGCCTGGTGTCCGGTGCGAACTGCAGAAGATAACGATACTCGGGAACAGCGATGAGCGAGCGCAGGCCGCCTTCGAAATCGTTGCTGTTGTGGAACCAGCTGCCGCCGCTCGCAGACGCAAGCTGAGCAAGGGCTTCGCCATACTGAACGCTCCTTACAGTCGCGGCTCGGTGAGCAGTTCGAGACTTTGACGCGAGTTTTTGCATTCGAAAGTAGTTAGGCGGCTTTGCTTTGGGCGCGTTTGCGGTCCCAGAGAGTCATGAGTTTTTCTTCGATTTCGGGAAGTGAAAATTCAAAGCCAAATTCGGACGGGTTGAACGGGATCTGCTTTTCGCTGCAGCGTTCCAGAAGACGGGCGGCGCGGGTGAGTTCTTCTTCGCGCTGTTTGCGGCGTTCGATCTGGAGTTCTTTCAGTTCTTTGATGTTCTTGTCGAGATAGCTGCGGAGACGGC